>Ga0272441_10003673_pt1 | contig 28913 bp, 14 predicted proteins | sample SSMProp6N_FD_193582 | JGI IMG/M metagenome (GOLD analysis project Ga0272441, IMG submission 193582) | Marine sediment archaeal communities from Little Sippewissett salt marsh, Falmouth, MA, United States - SSM-Prop-6N | ecosystem: Environmental > Aquatic > Marine > Wetlands > Sediment ... | reverse complement strand
CTGACCCAATGAATATCACATGAGTGAATTCATTTCGGGTAGCAACAGAGGTGGAAGTAATATGATGTTCAACCATATCGCCTGAGAACCATGCCTGCATTACATCCACAGGATAGGCCATGATATGATGATTAAGATCCTGCCTTACAGCGGCCAGGAAACCATCAAACACATCTTTCGAAGCGAATCTGGAATAATTATTGACAATCAAAAATCTCAGAGGCTGCTTTTCTGCCACGAATAAACCCTTCCTAAGGGCATATGAGGGAGCGCCTTTCGGCTAACTCCCTCATTCCCCCTCACACAACATCGATCTTGAGTATACTCTAAAAAAGTAGCTTTGTCAAGTCTGCTGGGTAACGGCAGTGATAGTCACAGTACCATTATTCTGATTGAATTTAAGCGACTTGACATAGCCGATTGCTTGGTTGTTGGGGTAACTCCCAAACATTCTATTGTCGATTATTCTGATTGTGCTAAGCCAGTTTAGATCATTGATATCACTGATATATCCAACTACCTCAATCTCTTCATCAATTAGAGACACCCGATTCAGGATTCGTTTGCCCACAAACGTGGCCGATGAATTATTAAAGAACCGGTTGCTGGTCTTCGGATACTGCCGCAGCCCATTACGTTTAATGGAATCATAATTGGAAAACACTTTGGTCAAATGCTGCTGTGGTGCCAATTTGATTCCAGGCACATCCAATTCAATCTTGTCACCATCGCTGAACCTAAATCCATTGAAAGCAATCTTCATAGCTACATGGGTACGATGCCGCGCACGATAATCCTGGCCTATTCCATAATTATTACTCATAATAGTAGGAATATTAGCATTTTTGGCATTAACTGAATCATAATAGCTAATAGTCCGCTGATTTTTGGAATAAAAATCAAGAGCAGTAATAGGCTTTCCTCCTGCTGCAGGATCACCATCAAAATAAGGCTGACCATCTTCATTGGGATCAAATAAATGATATTCATTCAGACAAGACGCCCCAAGTTCATCAGTACCGCCATACAGCCATGGATCTGGACTGTAATTAAGGTTTTGCGCACTACCATGCAATGGACTCTCTGGCATCAAATGCACTTTCAGACCAGCAGAAATATCAAATTTGATTGGACCGTCCACCAAAAAAGCAGTACTTGAAATTCCTTTATATGCGATCTTAACGCCGGCAATAGAAATAAGACCTTCGTTGGGAAAACCTATTGTGCTGCTGACAGGAATAATGACACTGGCCGGCCCAATATTTGAAGTAAGAATAGTGGAACGCTTCATGTTTGGATTATCATCAAACGACCATTCGCCAATCTCAACAAACCATGATTTAGGGCTGTATGTAAATCCTGTAGCTGTAGGAGGAACAGCACCGCCATCAATAAAAGAAAAAGCTCCAGACCCTTCAGCAAAGAATTGTTTACTCTCCTGCCCACTTGACGAAATTACAACTGGAGTTCCAGCTTCATATCTCTTACCTGCAGGAACAACTGGCGTGAAACTCATGGAAGTGGTTTCAGGAACAATGGTTTGTACAGTGTATTCATCCGCACCGATGAAAAACTTGTCACCACTCTCAAAAGCAACAGAATCTGTCTGACTATCGAACGGCAGACGATTCAAATACAGACCGCCGCTTCCACTTTCCAGGTCCGCAGCCAAACGTAATTCAATCAAATCTTCAATCATTTGATATTTAAATCTGCTAAACAACCCTTTTGATTCAGATTCATATGAACTGAATTCGCCATTAGTGCAAATTAGCAATATTCTTTTACGTTTAAAGTCTCTTTGAAATGCTTTTATCTCAGGACGCGCTTTATCAGGAGCATTCTCTTTGAAATCCAAGCTCTGATCTTTAATAAAGACATCATTATTAACAGAGGCCACATTGAGATCAGATTGTGAAATCAAATTACTTTGAATCGCAGGTAATTCAGGTCTGTAAGGAACTATTTCGATTTCGTTATACACATGTTGATACGCAGATTGTTTTTTAATACTGATCAAATTCTGCTCATTAATATTATCAAATGTAAAAAAGAAAGAAGTGTTCTCATCAACTATTGGTCGAGGTTCAAAATGAAGATTTCCAAAACGATCAAAGCCAACCACGCAGTCGGTAAGCTCAGCAAAATTACCAAGAGCATCCCAAACATTGAGTCCTTCGAAATCAGCAACCGCAATGTGAAAAGAAAGCGACTTACTGAGCTTCCAAATGATGTTGCGTCCGCCCCTGAATGACTGTGTTGAGGCATGCGCTTTAGATCCCATTGAAAAACCAAAAACTTCTTCATATGAATTGCCAATCTTAACCATTGGATAATACTGGCCAAAATCACCCTCTACAACAGGTACATTAGTAAGCATGTTTGTAATAACTGAAGATGTAGTTGGCTCACCATTCCATACCTTCAACTCATTATCAAAAGCATTCGTAAAGTAAAATCCATTTTGACCAGACACCCTAAAATCATTGAATTCCTTGATAGCGCCCAAAGCGTAAGGAAACATTGTTGTAGTGCCGCTCTCGAAATACGAAATTCCAGAGTACGGCCCAACAATTGACTGCTCAACATGAAATCTCAGCAGGTCTTCACGTTTTTCTCTCTTTGTCTTGTCTTCGTCATTAAGCTCATGGCGCTTCATCACAGTGCCCCAAAGAGTATTCTTGAAGACAGCTGGATTAACTGTGGTCATGGCTTTTGACACCTGATCATTGGTCCAACCTTTGATAAAATGCAACCATGAATGAAAGCCTTCTGCTCCAAATCTTCTCGATCTGAAATCATTATTGCTGACAATCACAGTCGGGTTTGCATAGCCATAGGTGACTGCGGTAAGGCCGGCGGCACCAGTGCCAATTACGATATTCCAGTTTTTTCCATTCCATGCCCAGGTAAATTCACCTGGATTAGGTGGATTGTTCGTTGTGTAAATTTGATTGGAGCCATTAACATATATTTCAAGAGGAAGAGTCCAGATAGGCGCAGTGTATGTTTTGTGAGTTGGATCTACAATTATCGCCTCAACATAATTGCTGATATCCTGAGCAGCATGTTGAATTGAAAAACCAAAAGGCTGTTCATTCTGCCAACGATCAAAAGACCAGTTGGTGCCATCATCTGCGCTATAGGCAAGAAGATTCTCGCTAAAATACGCAGCCTGAGTCAAAAAGAAATATGGCAAACTCGTAAGGAATTCTTTATTGGCATTACCTCTATTAACCCAGCGCATAATTCCGCAAGATAAGCCACCTGTATTTTCATTTTTGAAAATACCATGAATTTCCCAATCAGATTTAATCTGCGATTCAGTACCCTGAATACTAATAAAACCAGAAGCAGGGAAAATTTCTTTGTTTTCAATGCCTGCGGCTTCAGTATATTTGGCAAGCCAGTATTGAATCTGTAGTTCCTTGCCAACATCAACAAATTTCGCCCTGGCGAAATACAATTCATTTGTAGTAGCACTTAGCGCTGCCCTGAAATTACTCTGTGCGCCCAACGCAAATTTCAAAAACGGAAAACGATCTACATTTGGCATATCTTTATGATGATAAACTATTGCATATAAGCGCGCGTCATCACCAAGGTAAGGGCCATCATGATTAATGGTATAGGTATTGGCAAGAATTTTAGGATAAAAATCATATCTTGACAAATACCATTTGGCCATGGAATTAATGAAGGTATCGCCAAACTCAAGAGGCTTTATGCCTGCATCAAAAACACCATCACCAGCACCATAATTTTTACCTTCTTGTAGCGATATGATAGTTCCAAGACCAGACCCAAGGGCTTGTTTTATAACCATACTCCCATACTGGTTCTGATGAAAGCCTCCTGAATTAACAGAAGTTGCTCTCAACGACACACTATAAGGAATGTCATCTGCGGAAGTGCCCCCTTTTTTACCAATTCTGGTTATTAAAGTGGCTTCATTATCTTCATTTTTCCAACCAGGATCTTGTCCGCCCAATCCAATTCCAGGCGTAAAGTCAGACCACATCCTTGCCCGGATTGAAATTGTATTAACAGTTATAACCTGCAAATAAGTAAGAGAATTATCTCCTTCCAAATTATTATACATGAAAAAAACATCATCGCCATCTACGTAATCATCAAGAGGAGAAGGGTAATTAACAAAAAACAGGTCAGCATATTCTGTCGAGGGAACTTTAGAAATACTTTTCACCTGAAGAGTTAAATCTGCCTCACCAAAATCAGGACCATTCTGAAAAAGATAAAGGCCATCATACTTTCCCCCTATCCCTGGTCCAACAGCAAGAGAAAATTCACTATATCTATTATTCCAAATAGGTACAGCTTCCCTTATCCACTGATTCCATCGATCACCAACATCACTATACTGTAAATTTGGCCCTGGATCAGGCGCTGAAACAGCATCATAAATTTCAAGTTCATCATTTGTAATGGAATTTCTCAGGTATATTCTTAGAGGTGCATTAGAATTAAGCCCTGTTTCCCCAAAATTATCCTTAGGTGCTATAAGTGCATATGGGGTTTTACGAGTAACCAATTTTGTTTTTTCAGTAGATCTTCGTTCATAATATTTCCAAAATTTACCCCAACTTCGACCATAAAGAACAGCAGGGTAATTAACAGTATCATTGTGTGTTGGCTGACAATTAAAAAGAATCTTGTAATAACTTAAAAAAGTAGTAGATAAAGGAAGCGGATATGCAGAAGAAGGCGAAGGCTGATTAATTAAATGATCGCGATGATCAATATCGCGTCTTTCAAAGCGTGGAATCTGTATAATAGATCCTGTTGATTCACGCAAATTAGAGACAAGCTTAAAGGGAGCACTCCCTGCAAGCTTAGTTAATTCCCAAATTGAATAATTAATCTTGGTTGGGTTAGTTCCTGATTGATTCCAGATAAATTCCAGTTTATTAGGGGCTACTGGACCTGTATACGTAAGAACCCCTGCATTGACATCATATGAAAATGTATCGCCAATATTAATAGCGTATCGATTACCAAAATATTCTCGAAGAATAGAAGAACCTTCTTCAGCCTCTATTTCATTTGCTACATTAGTATCGCTGTATACCAGATCATCGCCATAATAGCGTTTGATGTAGCAGGTGTTCGAAGTATACCCAAGAAACCCTTTAAGATCATCACCTGTATAGTTTGTCAAAAAGGTCGTATCGTTTAAGCGCAATCCCTGTAATTCGATGCTATAGGGCGCTGATTGGGCAACAAAAGTAACTTTATAAAGACCGTCCAATAAACCAACAAGAAAATCATCATATTCTGCAGGAAAGCTTTTAACAAAACCATCAATTTTTACAATACATCCAACATCTTGAAGCTTAAATCCATGATCATAATCATCAAAATTAATTGTAAGCTTACCGCCAAGAGTTGGAGTAAACCCATCAGGAAATGGATTATCTGTTGGTAACGTTCCAATTGTTGAAACCCCAAAAGGAACGGGCGTATCGTTTTTCGTAAATTGAATCCTCAAATCATCTGGCTGTGAATCAGAAGGCTTTCCTTTATAACCTAAAGGAATCTCTATATTCAAATTATTAAGAGAAGCTCCCTTCAATAACCCGCTGGCATCATAATCATCTGCCGCGCCACAAAACATTCCAATAGATTTATTTTGTGAATATCTATCTAACGTCCAAAAATTAAACGTATTATCATCTGGATTTTGATTCAATAATTCTTCAGAACCAAGCTGGAAATTAGCATCAACGACTTTTGCAGGGTAAGAAAAAACTCTATTTGAATCGGGTTTAACATCCTCTCTTCTACCATCGCTAACAATATCAATATCCGTACCGTCTTCAAATGCTTCTTCTCCATAAGGAAGATGCAAATGTCTGGGGCGTACAGGATAACAATGCGCCCCAACAAAAAGAGTTCCTTTAGCCTGCGGATCACGAATTTTCTTAAACTTTAAAACTATTTTAGCAGAAAATCCTTTTCCACCAGGAACCGAACTCATATTTAAAGGATATTGATTGGTAAATTGACTACCGGCTGGATCCCAACGCATGTATCGATAAGAATATTCTGAATCTGCAGCCCTTTGAACTACTGGCGTATATTTAAGAGGAGTTCCGTTTTTAAAACTGCTAAATACATTAAAAGATCCACCAACAATATATTCAAGACGCGCCCTCATAACATCGTCAAGAACCCCATAGAAATCTAAAGACACTGTTCCTGGGCCTCCATTATGCGATGTAATATTGTGTAATACAGTGCAAAGAGGAAAATGTTCACCAGTAATTTGATCAGGCCTTTTAACATGAACTATGCCATCGGCATCGGTATAGGCTGTCTCAATTCGCGGCACATCGTTACCATCAGACAAAGGAACAATATGCGGATTCCTATATGAAAGATACCAGTAACCCAACATCTCTGCATTACCATGGTCTGCCAAAACAGTATTGTCGAACCCAAGCAGAGATTTGTTTATGGAATCAAATTTTTCCCACAAACCAATAATTGGAAAGCACCAAACATGCGCATTTCTGTTTCTTTGAAATGTTTGTTTGGTATTGTCAAAAAATTTATTGAACATTGAGTGCATGAAAGGATGCGTAATCGATTCTGTGTTCCCATTGATGTCTACACCTGCAGCATTATTGGCATCAAATACAATTGGAGGTTGATCGCCAATAATGGCCTGCGAATTCATATCTCCTGCCGCTTTAACTTTTGACCGACCTTCTGAGTCAAGTTCGAGAGGACTCTCTGGGTAATAAACCTTGTAGAGTTCATTCGCAAAAGGCTGTGCAGTATATTGGCCAGGAACAATTCTGAAATTGACGCTTTCTTCACCATTTTCAGAGATCACATCTCCTCTATCAACTTCAAGTTTACGTTTCTGCACAATAGACCCGTAATATCCTGGGTCAACAGCCTTAGCATCTATTTTTCCTTTTTCAATCTTGAAAGACTGCTTGGCCCGATCTATTGCGTCCTTTTTCTCATGAACGATCTTATCATGGTAGATGGTATCATTTTGTTCGGCGTCAAGGGCTTTTGACTCTGGCTCAATATCATCTCCCAACCATTCAGCAACATTCAAGTCCTGAGCTTCATTGATGACAGTGTTCTCACCACAATTACCAACGTACATCTTGCCACTATCAGGAATCACAATGACAACAGAAGACTGTCTGCTGAATGTACCAGGAACTGTTTCATCAAAGTGATAACGAACAAGATTAGCGCCGGCAAATTCAAACTGAGTAATTCGTGCAGAAAAGAAAAGAGTGTCTGAATAAAATGTTTCCCCAATACCTTCCTTATATCCCGTTTCTTCTTCTGTAACACCAATAACATATACAGTACCAGAGAAAAATGTTGTGCCGCCATTTTTAGCAACTGGCTGAACGCCCCATATTTCTGTACCATTGGCGGGAGCAGCAACAACCAAATTGGTTTGCCCAGAAGTAAGATCTTGCGCTAAGCCAGCAATATAGCCAAACCCAAACAAACGAACGCCATTTGTAAACAGAACCTCTTCAACAAATTTACCGACCGCATGAGCGCCATGAAACGCTGGAGAATCATCTGTTTGATCCACAGCACCTATATTTGCTTCAGTTAACATTGGTTTCATGGACCTAAAATTCATTTGCCCTGTGTACATGCCACCAGAATACTGACTTGCATCGCCAACCGTAGCAGAAAGACTAAGATGAATTTCATCCCACCTCTTTGTCGTATCAATTTGCCAGAAATAAATTTTCCCTGGTTCGTTTGGTTTGCCTGGAAACGAATATGCGACAGCACATGCCATAAGCCTTTGGCCAAACCCAGAAGGCTGACCGTCTTCATCAGGACCAGGAACTTGATTGGTGCGTAAGTTCTGTCGTAAATTTAAGAAGCGTACAGCATAAGGAAAATATCCTTGAGTGTTTCCAGAATTCGTATCATCAAGCATTGTAGCATATTCATCTCGATCAGGATCAAAAGCAATTAGATAAGATTCATCAGGGCTTTCAATACCATTCGAACAACCAAGGTATATGATCCATCGTTCAACAATCTCATTGGCAAAATGATTTTTCTTTAAAGAAGAAATTCTAATATTCAAAACCTCATCAACAGTTCCAGAAAAGCTAACATCTTCAAGAACAACAACCTTTTCTTCATTCATATCGCTGAAATCAGTGCCAGTTGCATTACCAACCGTAAGAACATCGCCCTTCTTTATATCTATTGCATCATCGAACTTCATTTGAATGAAGTTACTGCCAACACTGATATCGTTATTAAGTGTACCTCTGAAAATACAGCGAGGTGCTGCGGCTGTAACTACCAAACGCTTTTCGCCTTTTGTTAACTCAGAAGCGTTTGGCTTAACTGTAACAATCGGCCTGCCAAATTCACTATAAACACGCTGATTATCTGTAGTCTCAATTCCAGAAAGAGAGATCGTATCCTGGCCAACTACAACTTCCTTATTATCCTTATATTCGCTTCGCACTTCTTTAATCAGTTCTTCAACAAGGAATTTCACAGACCGGTCGAAATACCAATTTTTACCATCCTTAACAGTATCAGCATCCTTCTCAATGAAATCTTTTTCAAGAGAATCCAACTTTAATGAAGCTGCACCGGATGAATCAGTATTAATTGAATTAATTCTAAAATGACCAAGCTCATATGAAACCGTCATGTTCTCTTTTGGAAACTTGGCAACGAATTTTACCGGACGAAATTTCAGATCCAGATTTGTTTCGTTTTCAGTCAACTTAAATTTTGCTGGATTGCCTTCAACAGTAACCAAATCAATTTTTTTTAGATTATCCCAGGCAAAATCAGTATTGATCATTTTTAATGTGAGGGATGAAGCTTTGAAACGATATGGGCGAATACCCTCAGTACCAACATTAATCACATCAGGAACCTTCTGCAGCCGATACAGACCAGCAAATTCTGTCATATCGACCCATTCAGGATCTCTTGGAGTGGGATCTATATCAGAATCCCTGCCATGATCAAGAATCAGGAATCTGGTTTCCGCAAAGTTTTCTCCACGGTCGGGTATTTGCTTAGTAAGTGATTCACCCATTTTGTTGCCTGCCGTAGCGTTTCCTCCAGCTTGCGGCGGCACATTTCTGATTTTGGCTTTTGTATATCTGATTGCCTCGTCTGATCCAATTGATGTCGTTCCATTCAAACCTCTATTGTTCAGCCGAATACCATGATTATTACCAGGAACTACCAACAGTCCTGGAGCAAGACCAGATTCTGCTGCGCGCCCCTTAATAGGAGTAACAATCATTAGGTGTGCACCAGCAGTAAAGGCACTTACAGTAGCTTTATTTGTTTCAATTGTTCCTGCTACAGTATCAACATCAACAACAGTGCCAATATCATTAACAGTTGTATCAGCACTATTATTAATTCTAAGCTGATCGCCTACCTTAACCCTATTTAGAGCTGTAATGCTCGCATTAAAAACAGTGTCGCTAATCGATACATCGGCAGTAGTCAGACCAGCAAAATTAAATGACGTTCTTGATCTCAGCCTCAAATAATCAAATGATTCAAAATCTGTACTGAAGAATTCAGCAGAAGAAAGCAAATTATCCTGGGTATCTGTTTCTACTAAGAAACCAAACAAGCCAGAACCGCTGCGGCCATTATTCTTTGATGTAATTACATTCGAACTACCGCCAGTTGGCGTAAAATCTGTATCATTGTCTGCAAAATATGTGTTGGCAATATAAATCGCCTGAGATGAAGGTGCGGTTAACGCAGTGCCGCAATCATGAATTGTAGTATTTTCAAATCGAAAAGTTCCTCCTGCTGTAATTTCAATTCCTCTGCCTTCATCAACAACAGTAGGGTTCTTATATCTTGACAAAGTAAGATTATAAGCATCCAAATCAATTGGACTACCGACATATAAAGCAGTTTGCCCTTTTCTGCCGCCCTGCAAAATAGTGTCATTAATGGAAACTGTTAGATTTGTTGTACCAGTAAAAGCAATCGTACGATTAGACACACTTGTAGCAGCGGCTGTAATGTGTCTAATATTGGCTTTTTCAATAAGAAGACCGCCATTAATACAATTATTGAATTCCATTGCCTCATTAGCAGCGGTATCCATAATGTATTGAAATGGATTCCTGGCAATACCTTCATGCTCGGTAAGAAAAGTAATTCTAAGATTATGTCCGCTAAAATTTACTCCGCTAAGAGTGGCTTTTGGTGGATTAACAACATTAGATGCAACACGCAAATCCAAATCATCAACCAAAGATGCACCAATAGCTATAAAAGCATCATTTAAATCAGCATAGCCATCTGGCGATGAATAATCAACACCGATATACTTAATTCCTGAAATAGGCATTACTTACCTCATGGGCGTTGAGGAATCAAAAATGTTTTTTCAAAGATCGTACCTTTCACATCTTCACCAACAAGATCTGGAAGGTTCTCTCTTGCAAGAACAACAATGTAAAATTTCTTAATACCAATATACTGAATCCCATCTATTTCTGCGGTAAGAATAACTTCGTATTCACCAGCTTCTTCGTACGTATGAAAAACAGATGAAACAGCGCCTGCAGTTTGACCATCGCCAAAATCCCATCCTATAATACTGGCACGCGCCGGCACACTTGCAATAAATTCTACTACAAGAGGACGATTGCCGGCTCTTGGATTACCAGTAAAATTGACATATTTGATTGTTTCGCTAATAAACTGCGGCAACGCCGGTAAAGGCAATGTGGTATCATCTCTTGTGAGGTTATCGATTTTAACCACTTTATCATTGTGTGCAGTTGGAAGAATATTCACATACAAATCAAATATACTACTTCCCAACATTTCACTATCTGGGTTAATAATGATATTGTCAGTAATGTAAGTAATTGGAAGCAGCACAACATAAAAAATACTTTCAAGCAAATCATTTGCTGGGTCAATAAAAACAGCTTTATCTTCATAAGGCGTAGGAATAAGCCTTACGAATTTGGTATTAGTGGCCACTAAATCTTCTGAGGAGCTAACAATCAATGAACTCATGATATTGAATCAAAATCAGGAACCAAAAATGCAAATCTTCCAGAACCTCTTGGGTCAAAGAAATCAAACATATACAAATAATTTTTACTGTCAATAGTTCTTCCTACTCCCATTTGGCTAAGACCATTTGTTAATGACATAAAACAAGAAAGCGGCTGACCATACACTCTATTCATGCCGGTAACGCTGGCGACTCGACCATTATAAAATTCACCAATATAAGGATTACCTACATAATAATAACCACGATCATTTGGCTTATTTCTATTGATAATCCTATTATTGACCGCAAGCGTAACTCTACCATTATTGGGAGTGGTAGGAAAAATGTAATAAGAGGATGGCGCATCGACAACGCTATAATATGGAATCTTAAACTGTCCAGAATAACTAGGATGATTTTCAAAACCGAATAAAAATCGATGCGTATATGCCGTAACTATAGATCCAGAAGGAAAATTATGTATGGAATATTCCAGGGTAATTGTATTGTTGTCATTATCTTTTCCAACACATTTCTGGTAATCAACCACAGCATTACGATTAAAATCATAGACGTAATAATATTTACCTATCGTAAAATTATTAGATGTTGGCGTTCCCCCAGGTCCATTATTGCCGGTAAACTGAACCACTTTATTTGTTGTGCCAGCAGTTATTGCGCCAACTATCGGAGCAGCAACATCCGGTCCTTCCAAATAACGTGAATCACCTTCCCAATCAGTCATCACAAAAAATTTCCATTTTTCAACTCCAGGAGAATCATCAAATGCACCAATCGACATAAAGGTTGGTCCACCACGAAAATCATAATTAAAATTGCCATCATCATTGGTGCCAAGCGTAAGTTCTCCCATTTGGCCATACCCAGTATGAGAATCTGCATCCCAAAAAGCATAAGGAGAAATTGTCACGGAACTACTTCCACTATCTTCTGTAATTTTCAAAATCTTATGTGGCTCGTCATGACGATTAGGATCATCGCCAACACCATCACTTCCAGCCTGATTCCAATCATGATTGGAAACTACAATGTATTGTGGATCATCAGTTCTTCGATCATCTATCACAAACCAACCAGCACCACCAGTTGCGGGTCCAGGAGTTGGTGGTACTGGTGCCGGAACAGGATCTTCTTGAATCCAACGAAGAAAGTATGTCAAAAAAGAATTTGGTTGATCAAATCCTCTTCCAATACAAGTAGAATTTTCTCTGTTAATAATCATCGCTTATCTCCTAAGTTGTTGAATCATAATCAGGAGCGAGAAATGCAAAACCTTCTCGATTTTCCATATACATAAAATTCAAAGGATTCCCTGGAGGATCTTCAATGGTTCTACCTATTTGCATTTTAGTAAGCCCATTTATAGATGACATCCAGCAACCAACACATTTACCAAGAGTATTATTCATTTCATCACTACCATTACTGCCGTCAATATCTTCGCCAACAAACGGCTCTTCTACTGCGTAATTACCTTCATCATCTGGTTGCATTACATTGAGTAGCCCTATGCTTCCAGTAAATTCATTCTTTATTTCATTTAAACCGGTAACATACGCCTTATTGCTATAATTACTGCAGTATGGAATCACCTGATCATACTTACCAGTACCTGTAACCTGCTTATTGGTAAAAAAACAATAAAAGCGATGAGCATACGCTGCCAATACAGAACCAACAGCAAAAGCCGTACTATTAATTTGCTCAACAGTTACACCATAAGTAGGCCCAGTAATATCCTTTGCAGTTACCTTAACATATTCAGCTTTCTCAACTCCATTATAGTCGGTCAAATAGTAATATTCACCAACCTCAAAGCGATTTACCTCAGTAGCATCAGCAAGCTCAACAAATGCACTTGCTCCTGTGCCTGTTGGATTATTAACAACAGCTGAAGCCACTGTCTTATCATATGGAAACCATTTAGTACTTGAATCTGCAAACCAATCTCCAAGCACGAATGTGCTCCAGCTTTCATTGTTGTTGGCGCTTAACGCAATGAATTCTGGACCACCACGAAAATCGTATACAAAAGGGCCATCATCCACTGTTGCCACATAGGCAGATGCCCACAGGCCATAGCCTGTGCCCTGAGGAGGAAGAGCACCAACATCCCACCACAGATAAGCTTCAATTACAAACCGACTACCGGTATAGGATTGAATAATCTTTAAGATTTTATGAGGTTCATCAAAGCGATTGGGATTAGCGGCAACATTGGCTGCAGTATGATTTGACACCACGATATATGGCTCTGCTTCAGCAGTGCCATCTTCAATCACATGCCAACCCGCACCTCCAATTGATTTAGAAACAGGAGTAGCATTAATCGCCCTGTCAATCCAGCCATTGGGCGGACCACCCCCTGCTGGATCCCACAAAAGGTTAAGAATAGTATTTGCGCTTGTAAACCCTCTGCCAAAACAGGAATCCCTTTCGCGATTAATAATCATTACATACTCCCTTACGCTTTCTGTTTATTCTGAATATGCTGGGCCATAGCCTGAGCATAACCAATTTTAAAATCACTGACAATATCAGAAAGAAGACTGTCTGCGTATTCCTGGTTCAAAGTACCTGCATATTTAACCTGCTGTGCATTATCAATAACGCGCACAAGCTTACCGTCTTTAAACACTTTAATCCTGGGAACCAGAATAATTTCTTCTATCTGGTAGATGTAAGCGTCAATATTTCCAGCAATCTCTGCATCTGTTGGCGGAACGATAGATTTCTTGGCTTGCTCGGACATTCTGACTCCTTGCAAAAAGTTAAAATGAATTATAAGTTACCTTGGGAATCCAAACTCCCTTTTTATAATTGCCAATAACGATGGAATAGGCCTGCCGCCTGCACCTGCAGTAACAACACCTGGAAATATCCATTTTTTATTATTGCCTGAATCGATGCTGGTAAAATCATTAGCGAGAATTTGCTGACCGCCGCTGGCATCTGACCAACTGACGTTTACATAGCTTGCCATACTGCTGCCAATTACATTCAAATACCATTCAACTGTTGCCCTCATATCAAGAATGTTTCCTGAAGAGCCTACAAATGTTACATTGCCGCCAACGTTAATCGTACATCCATTAAGCCCAGTTACAGGAGCAAAATCCGCCAATGTATCTACAAAAAACGATGCCAAGGTAGTAATTGTTTTACCATTGATATTGATATCGCCCTGATTAGCAAAGAAAGCTTCTATATTCGCATTCGTATTAAATGTAAATGCGCCTGAAGGCTTTTCCACATGAATCACATCGATTATATCTGCAGTATCAACAGTCAAACCCTGAGCACCTGTGCCAACAAAACGAACCCTGGAATTAATTATGCCTCTCGTATAGGTGGCCGCTGCTGCCACTGTCAAATCGCCAACCGTAATGTAAATGTTCATATTGTTGGTATCTAATTCACCATTCGTCAAAGTAAGTGATTCAACGCGAAGAGTTGAAAGCAGCTGTTTAATTGCACCAGCATCATTAATAACCATATCCTCAAGACTCTTATCATTCGCATCAACAGTTTGCGTTCCAGAACCTGCGCCAGACAGCGTAATAGTTCCAGTACCTTTAGTCCAGGTTGCACCACCATCAACAGTAAGATTACCAGAAACATTAAAACCGAAATTAGCGTGAGCCAATTCACCAGATACATCAAGATCAAGAAGCGTCAAAGCTCCGTTTACTGTATATGTACCGCTAACATCAAGCTTATAATAACTTCGACCACCTGTTAAATTCTTGGCCACACCTGTAAGCATAAGCAAAGAAGTTTCTTCATTAACAGTACCTGCAGAAATGGTAAAGCTGCCGATACAGGTCCAAGTTCCAGAACCCATGTCCATTACACCAACAGAATTCATCTGCACATCACCAACAGTTGTTGTCACATTAAAATCATTGGCATCAAAATCACCTGTAGTCACAGTAAGCGAATGTGCCACCAAATCTGACAACAGCGTAACACCAGATGCTTTTTGGGTAATTACATCTTCAATGGTTTTTCCATGAGTGTCAAGATTCACATCGCCAGAACCTAACAATGTGATGGTTCCGGTTCCAGTATTTAAAATAACCGCAGGCTCAATAACAAAATTCCCAGAACATTCAATATTATTATTACCTGTATCAAACGTTCCTGCAATTGCATTAAAAGCAGCAACCTTTAGAGTTGAAGCTGCCTGGATGTAGTGTGTTGCTCCAGCATCGTTAAGCGTCATAGCTTCTACTTCTGCAGCAGTGTTTATCAGATGAACACCTATTCCTGAACCACCAATAGTAATAGAACCAGATCCCTTTGTCCAATTAGCACCAGATTGAAAAGCTTCTTCGACAATAAAGCTTGGATTATTGGTGTTATTGGCTATTGTGCATGATCCTACCACCATGCTTTTACAGGAAATAGTATTGTTGGAAATTGTAAGAGTGCCTCCATTTCCAATATCAATATCCTGCAAATTAGCTGCATCATCAATTACCCAATTAGAAACAGCTGATTCTGTATGCAAAATACAGCTTACAGTTCCGCCTGCTGCAATAGTTAAAGCACCAATGGCATCAAGCCGACTAAATGAAGAAGCTACAGACCCTGCTGCCCCTATGCTCATTGTCTGTGGCCCTGTTCCTGCAAGTGCCAATATTTTTGATACGGTAGAGGTAATAGGGCTGTTAATAACCAATGCGCCCCAAACAGTAAACTGACCGCTTTGATCAAACGAAACCGTTTCTCCAACAGGCACAGTTACATTATGAAAATTTGGCGCTGAAGCGGTTTTAAAAATATGTGATGTAGAACCAGAGAATATAACAGTTGATGTTTCTCTGGTTGGTGTTGTGCCTGAACTATCCCAATTAGCGATGCATGACCATATTCCAGATCCCATCAATATTGTACCGCCACCAGTAAGCACAATATCGCCAACCGAAGGCGTAACATTAAAATCATTGGCGTCAAACCCACCTGCAGAAACTGTAAAAGAATCTGTGTTGAGATTGCTCAACAATTGCTTAGCTGCACCAGCATCATTGATAACCACATCCTCAACAACTTTTGCTGCAGTATCAATTGTTTGTGTTCCTGCACCAGCGCCAGAAAATGTAAGTGTGCCAGTACCTTTTGTCCAGGTTGCACCCGCCGCAACAGATAAATTACCAGAACAATTAATATTCTGATCATTTAAATCCCATACACCAATTGTAATAATCAAATTCTCTGTGTTTAAAGCAGATACCAATTGCTTGGTTGCACCAGCATCATTAACTGTAATGCTCTCAATACTTTTATTATTTGTGTCAACAGTTTGCGTTCCAGAACCTGCGCCAGACAGCGTAATAGTTCCCGCACCTTTAGTCCAGGTTGCACCACCATCAACAGTAAGATTACCCTGAACAGTCATATTGCCACCACCAGCAATGGAATTGATTCCTTGCACTTCAAAATTATTCCATGTTCTACCTGCCAAAATGGTGCCTGTGCCTGTCATTACAATCGATGGAATACCAGAACTATCTATGGTTCCAGCTGTTTCAAGAAGACTACCGCCAAGAGTCCAAGTACCTGACCCCATTGTAAGAGTATCACCACCTGAATTCATATTAACAGTACCGCTTGAAATAACATCAAAACCAGCTGAATCAAAATTACCGCCATTTATTGTCAAGGAGGTAAATGGTCCTGCCCCTGAAGTCAATGTAACCGTATTACCAGGGTTGTTAATTATAGTATTACTAAATGCACCTGAATCAAGATCTGCTGCAATAGATTGGTCTGCTGTTCCATTGATATTAAGTGTACCGCCAGCTTTCCATTCAACAAGACCGCTTTGTGGACGATTAATAATAAGATCGTCCTTAAGATTTATCGCTGGAGAATTAGTCGCACAATCAAAACTGATATCCTCGTAGGACTTTACATAAATTTCTAAAACATCAAAAGTAAACGTTCCTGCCCCAAAACGAATTTCCCCACTATTTATATAAAAGCGAGGGCCATAATTTCCTGCAACAAAATTACCAACATATGTGCCAACTAGTCCATTATATGACCAACCCTGTACATTCACGGTTGCGGCTGGATCAAATTGCGTAACAGAACCGTTATTATCAAGATAAAAAACAAGTCCATAAGTTGGATTGGGAACCCCTTGTATATTTGCAGTTGATTGAATTTGAAGTGTAGTAGAAACACGTATCGTACAATTTCCATAGTCTGCAACGCTACGTATTGTGCCGCCAATAATTAAATTACTGGCAATTGGAAGATTACCTCTTCCCAATGTATCGCTATATAAAGTATAGTCAGAACCATTTAAAAAATTACAATAGCCAAATACCATCTGGGAATATATACTCATTGCCATCCAAAATTCATTTGATGTTCCAGAGCAATTAAGAGTAGCGTTTACTAATCCAGTAACGCGATCACTCTGCGCAAAAAACCTAAAATCTCCACCAACATTCCATATTCCGCCAGTACAGGTAAAATATCCATCATGCTTGTTATTATGAGCAAAGCCACACCAGAAGTAATTAGAAACTGTTACGTTGTAATTACCCCAATTAATTGTCTGGGTATAATCCGTTGTGTTATGGCTAATGTCAATCAAGACAACATTAATATTAGTATCAACAGTGCAATTAACATTTCCGCTGCCGTTAAAATAAACCTCTTTTGTGGCGTCAGGAACAGAAGCACCAGAAACTCCTCCATCAGACGATGACCAATTGGCAGGATTACTCCACAATCCATCACCAGCACCTGTCCAAAATCTATAGTCATCAAAGAACTTCCAATTTATATTTCCGCCACTATCAACATTTGACAGATAATTAGCATTAATAATTAATGCACTTCCGCTTGCATCAGAGTTAGAAACATCACAGTATTTAACGTCCGAAGTTCCAGCGACATTCAAATACCAAGTTGATGGAACTTGCAAATTAGTAAGATTTCCACTGGCTCCATCCCAATCTATATTGGTGCCGACTGTCCAAGTAGTGCCGCCCATATTGGTAGGTACAATTTGGGCATTAGGAGAAATATTGAAATAGCCAGAAGTAGTTATGTTAGAACCATTGGGATCTATTGAACCAGCCTGATGCGCCAAATTTTGACAATTCAAATTTTGTGTGAGAGTAATTGTATTTCCAGAATTATTAATGAGTACATCATCCAAAGAGCCGGTACTTTGCAGCCCAAAACTAAAAGAATTAGTATTAAGTGTAATAGCTCCTGTTCCTTTTGTCCAAGTCAATCCGCCTACACCCGCACTATTAACTGTATTTTGAAAATTAAGATATGGATTATTAACAGAATTATCGACAGCAAGCGAACCGGCAGAGCCTTTATAAAAAGTAACTGCAGTGGCAAATACTGGTGAACCCGTAAATTGATATGTGATATTATTTGCTGCCCTGGTACTTCCAATTTGCATTGTGGCAGAATTAAATGTGCCAGCACCACCAATTGTATGTGTGCCAGCGGCCTGACCATGTATCTCACAAGTAGCTACATCAATCAGACCATTATTTTGGCTAATACCATTCCACGGAGCCAATTTACCGGCCCCTGTTATTTTTCCTGATCCACCTATTTGAACAGTAGATGATGTCCATGGTTCAATGGTATCTGTCAAACTAAGAGTGCCATTAACAAGAAGTATTCCTTTAGTCAAAACAGATGTAGTATTGTCATGCACATCATGAGTAACAGTAATTCCAGAAGAAATCGTAAGATTATTTAATGCAAGAGTTCCAGCAGTATCGGCTCTTGTCCTAAGTGCCGCTGTTCCAGTCATTACAACAGTTGATGTGCCTCCAACAATATTTGAACATGCTCCAAGATACAAATTGCCGCCAAGAGTCCAAGTACCTGACCCTAAGTTTATTTGTCCGGTATGTGCAGGTGTTCCACTAACGGCCCCTATTGTAATATCAGAAGTAACATCCATATCGAACGTAGAAGCATTTATCGCACCAGTATAAGTCGATTGTACTGTAAGATTATTGCAAACAGCGTTTACATCAAAAGTGCAATTCACAACAGAAGTCGCGTCAAATAAAACATTTTCTGTTATGGATGGTACGGCGCCACCACTCCAATTTGCAGGAGTATTCCATGATGTTGATCCAGCAGAACTCCATGTTCTAGTTACAATTCCTCCAAAGGTCCAGCCGGTATTATTACCATTATCAATACATGAAGAACCAGTTACACCAGTTACAGTAGCTTGACTGTATGCAACATCAACATATAAAGCGTTTGCTGAACCGGTAACAGCGAGTGTCCAATTTGCAGTCGCATTCCAATCAATATGGGTTCCCGAAGCTCCTGCAGCGAGCATGTTGCCACCAACCGTAATCACAGAACCATTGAGTCCTGACCCCACCCATGAAGAACCTGGATTGATTGTAAAATTATTTACGGTAGTAAGATTTAAACCGGCAGTGTTGTACAATCCATTAGAAAGTTTAAATGACTCAACTGTTAATGCACTTGTTGATTGAGTGAAGGTTCCCCCTCCTTCAAACTCTATTGCATCCATCGCATAATCATTTCTGATAGTTTGAGCGGATGCCGATATCATTTTAACAGTGCCAGTTCCTTTAACATAAGGCCTCTTACCGGTATTTTGTATGTCTATATTTCCATTGTGGACTTCGATATCTGGATTATATAAAGAATTATCAATACCAATCCATCCTGTTTGGTTAAGATAACCATCAATTTTTATAGTGCCTTTAAGCCAACAAGGCTGAAGATAACCAACGCAATTTAAATTAGGAAACCAACTTGAAGAAGTTCCTTGCACTGTAATACTGCCACCACCAGGGACCACGGTTCCCCAGCCACGCATATCACCATTGTTTATTAAAGTCGCATTGGCACCCAACATATAAAATCCGTAACCGGAATGTATTGTTCCAAGAACCATTGAAAAATTTGGACCAATAGTATGTGTCTTTCCCGCTCCATATAAAGAAAAGCGAATGGCAAATGGCCCGCTTCTTTGAAAATGACCATCAAAATTTACAGAATTATAAAAATGTATCTCACTTTGAGATGTATGAAAATCAATGGTTTCTCCATTAGGTACATTCCAAACCATATCAAAATAATCACGAGTATAAACTTTAAAAGAATGTGTGGTTCCACCAGCCATCTGAATAGTACCACCACCATATACAGAATCAGAATAACTAAGGAAATCCCCATAAAACGTCCACGTTCCTGAACCAAATTTAGTCGCTTCTGCTGTGGAACAACTATTCTCAAAATTTCCATTAACAGTGACGTTATGATTATTAACAGAATTATCAAAAGAACCACTATAACCAGAAGTAATAGACAAATCTCTTACATTAATCGTAGCATCAATAACGCAATCAACTACGCTGGTAGCATCAAAAACAATGTCTTCAATAGAAGTAGGAACATGTCCAAGTGACCAATTGCCAGCAGTATTCCAGCTTGTTGATCCAGATGATGACCACACATTATTCATTTTATTCGCTCCTTAAATAAGTCTCTGCCTATGAAACGCGACTGTCAATGCTGCGTGCCACGCATGATCATCACCATGCGTATAAAAATAACAGCGAATTCTCATATTGCTTCCAAGAGGAACGGCATCTGCCGACTGTAACCATTTCGATGTGTTGCCGAGCATCGGAAGCGCATGCCAAAACCTCTTAGGAAATATAGTTGGAACATCGTCAGATGCAAAAAGATTATACTTGCCGTCACCTAATGGAGCCGCCGTTGGGTTTGAAAATGTATGCTGTTCCTCATCATAATCGAAGTTCCAATATGCGGCAGGCGTTTTCTTTGTGTTAGGGTCCATGAATACTTCGACAGGCTTCATATCGGCAGGGTTGACGACCAGAGTGCCATCTCCAGCAGCAGGAACAATAACGCCATTGTAATTGTTAAAGTAAGTGTCGGAACCTGCTTCGCTTGGTGTGATCACAGGAATTACCTCTGCATGAACATAATCGTTTATGGCACCAAGGCAATCCAAAAATCCTTCATGGATATAGGTTCCATTTTCTTTGATATTCAGATCGGCAACGACCTCTAACGGGCTGCTGTCAGAAACAGCATGATCACAAATTAATCGCACGCCATCACCAACCATATGCGGGTAGTTGATATCATCGCCTTGCCCAAACCATCCGGTTATGTAACCAAAAGGGCATGATGTTTGGTGAACCATCTCCTTGTTGGAAGAATCTTTTTCTGGCATTGTATCACTGCGCAAAAGATCAAGTTGTTCTGAATAAGAAACAAGCCATTGAGACCCACCACCAACCTGCAAGAGATCATTTGTAATAGCATTAAGAACAGCATCGTCACTTGCCCATCTTACTCGTTCAAAATCCTGTATTTGATACTCCTGCCCGACAGTAAGCTCTTGTCCACAATAGGTCGCTGTTTCTGACCCGATGTTTTTTACTTTACAAAATGCGTACATACCTTCTCCTATGCGGTCTGCAATAATATCTGAACTCCAGGTTTAGTTAAACTTCCTGAAGAAACTTTCAATGCAAGTTGATCATTGTCATTAAACAACTGAGAATAGTCCTGTCTTTTAAAAGTTTGCGAACTCAAAGATATGCTTATCACAGGATTCGTCAAATCGGGCAGCTTATAGACAGATATCGTTCCTGTGCTGGAAGAAGTACAATTGACAATGATAGTTCTTATATATGAATTCTCTGTTAAAGTGAAAGGCGTTGTATCCGAAGACTGCCCTCCAAAGAACTCCAAATATTTTCCAGAACCAGCATTGCCATTATAATTTGCTATTATCAAAAAACGATCTTTTGGCGTACTAATGTCTACCCAATCAGTATCGGCAGCGCCATATTTAACCCAAATTGTTCCATTACCGGAAAGAGGCTTTTGAAGCCCCAGTGAACCAACTGGGGCTTCATAACCTGGAGCTTGACTTGGATCATTTGTAAGCCAAAAGACTCCAACCTCTCCATCAATATCCAAACCAAACTCGACCCTAAATGCCTTGTCAATATTAGCCATTGTCTACCTTATGCAGGAATAGCTACAGGAATACGAACAAAGCTGTAATCCATGTCTTCTGTTCCAGAGAGAACCAAACGCATGTTTCCGCTGTCGATATCGACAGTCAGAGAAAGGCCTGAAGGTTTCGTATTCGTTTTAAGAACAGCGTACTGCGTGTCATCTACACCGGTAGATGCATCATTCATGCCATATACCTCGTACCCTCTGCGATTGGCAGGAGTCGAGTTTGACTGAATGACGGCCAGCCATTTTACTGCAGCATAGCTGGCCACAGCCACAGAATCGATCACAACCGGCGTGGTAGGATCAACACCTGTTGCACCACCGGTTACGATGATTTCCAGGGGCGACCAATCCGTATCGCCAGTATCGAATTTACGCCAGATAACGCCATCTGACTGGCAGCAGATAGAACCAACAGGTGCGGCAATTCCAGCACCCGCTTTAGGGCTTACCAGTGAATCAAAAATCAACCGGTCGTTGTCTAACTCAAGACCACCAACTACTTTGAAAAACTTATCCCCAAAAGCCATTTTGTTTTCCTCCTTCTTATTATCATTTTATCGCATAGTTAACCGTGCCGCCGTCAAATAGCGACTCTGCGATATTTAACAGTAATTGAATTTGCTTCATTGTTTGTTACCTGATATGTCATGGAAGTGCCGTCACTCGTTATAGAATTCACAAAAGACATCTTATCTCCCAAAACTGCGAACTGAGTATAATCTACATTCGTACCGTTTGCTCTTGCATATTGTTTAAAGGCTTGCGATTTAGAAACATGGTCATTAACATTAATGATCCAATCCATTGTATCATAAGTCGCAAGCAATACGGTATCAATTGTCTCTGTTGCTGCAGGGGCAACCACAACAGAACCAGTAACAATACCGCTGACCCAGGTATCCCATGACTTAGGATCTGACGATTGTTTTTTAATCCACAATGTTCCGTTGTCGCTACTGCAAGTCTTTTCAATGAACAACGTACCCTTGTCTGCATGCGTCCCTGGGCCATCATTAGGGTTATTCCAGCCAACAATAACAATAAATTCATCATTGATTGAAAAAACCCTTGGGTTCTGAAATGATTTCTCGATTGGAGTCATTAGACTTCAAACTTCCTCACTCGCACGGTAATGTCATTGGCTTCGTTATTCTGAACCTTAAATGACATGCTTGTGCCATCGCTTGTGGCAGAAAGCACGTAGGCAATTGTATCTCCCACTGGACCAATTTCAGAACTTAATTGAGCATTTAGATTTTCTTCACGGCCAATAATCTCAAACGATTTTCTATTTCCTGCCGTAGCGTCATAAATATCAACCAGCCATTTAGCAGTGTGCGTTTTAGAAAGCAGAATTGAATCCACAGCTACATTGGCCGAAGCCGATATCACGGTTTGTGAAGTTATCCCCTGCACGTTTACATTGGCATAAATCAGATAACTGGATTCGATAGCAATAGGCGCATCGGTGGTTAGAATAAATACGTTATCAGCGTTCACGCTTCCTTCGGAAACAGGAACGATATGACCGGCTACGATATCGATGCTTTCATCATAATCAGCCGTGCGAGTCAAAACATATTTATTGGAACCATCACCAGGATTCGTTACAATATAGATGCCGTTATGAATCTGAGCAGCCCCTATTTCATTTTTCACCAATATCCGATCTCCTGTTACCACACCAATGCTGTCAACGGATAAAGCCCCATTAGCGTTGGCCTGAAGAAACTTACCAACCCCTGAACCGCTTGCAGTATACGCAGGCAACGCAGACGCAGTAGCAAGGCGAACAGGCCTTTTGTTTCCTGTTTGCTGCAATACATTTTGTCCAATAGCGTTATTAATGCCGGCCAAATGAGCAGTCAACTCATGGGTATCTGTAACCTCAGAAGGAGCAGTTATTGGCACATAGTTACTTGGAGAATAATCAATACCAAGCGTATCGCCATCAATCTCATCAGTGCCACCAAACGCATGGTCAGCAGCATGCAGCTGATCATGATGATCATCTGTATCTATATCTGCAAGATCATCATGACTTATATTGGACGGATCAACATCGAACTCAATATTCTTATTGCCTGCATCCAGAACAATCGTAACCTTTGAAGATGCCGCCACAAGATTTCTGAATTCCAGGTCCAGAACATTCTTATTGTCGAATGGACCCACGCCGCCACTGCCGGCATTGGAAGCAGTATTGGCCTCACCAGTTCCAGATCCAGATACCTTTGTAAAAGTGGGTGCAGTAGATATTAGCATATAGATGTCATCCGTATCTGTCTGACGAATGAATTTACCAATATCGCCTGCTACATACGATGCACCGGTCCTGGCTGCAGCGGTAGGAAACGAGAAATCATATGGAACGTGAATATTACCAGGAGGAATATTCTTATGATCCAAAGGAATGGCTAACCATGCAGATCCTGTCCATGTATAAATTACTCCCGTATCTGATTCCGAAAAGAAAGCACCAAGCTCAACATTGGTTGTAGGCTTAGTGTCTGTACTAAGGCCCACATACCTGTTGCTTGCTAATCTGATAATGGCCATCGGTTACTCTCCAATGTATTGAAAGTTCATCTTGATTTCGAATTTGTGACCGCACAAAAACTCAAGGATCATTTTTCCTTCACCTGTTGTGTCGTAATATGGATCTCTGGCATTTCCTTCAGTTCCACAAATACGACATTTGCCCTGAGGGCATGTCATCAAAACTTCAGCAATGGCATTGTTCTTTTTAATCTTACAAGCGATTTCATTGTTGGCAGAATCACGCTGCTTAAGATACATACGTGCTTCGTTATCCACATCTGTAGGATCAGCAGGGGCAGAAGCTGCATCAAAATGAATATAGCCGGTCAACGACATGTTGCCGCCAATATTGACCTTCTCAACAAGAGAACCAGCAACACCAAAGCTCCAGCGTTGGCTTGTGTCAATGAAGCCGGCTGTCGTATTAGCTGCCAGGAAAATGAAATTATTGGAAGTGATCGTGCCGACAGAGTTTTCGCTAAGCACAGTTGCAGATGCGCCTGCACCAATGCGCTCTACTCTAAGTCTGGTTGTAACTCCTGACTTTCTAAGATGCACCAGATCCTGAGCGTTGAAGTCACCGCCAAAAGAAAATCCTGCGGCAATCGCCTTAAAAAAAGGAGTGCCGCTAATATTAAGTAAGGCTTGGCCATTTGAGCCAGAATCAGTTACTCTCAAAAATGTTGTTGTTGGTGTCGGTGTGCCGCCTGTTTGAGTAATCTCATTTGGCGCGCCAGGAATTTTTGATGCCACATATTCAACCAGATAGCCTTTTGGAATCAGCCAGGATGCATCTGTAATTGTTGTGCTTGGAGTATAAGAAGAAAGGCGCGGCCAATAGCTTGCATTTGGAGAAAAGGTTGCAAGCTGACTAAAGGTTGCGCTGTTGGCAAAAGTCACAGCGCCATTGAAAGAGCCACCAAGAAGATTAAAAGCACCTGATCCATCGATATAACGAACTTTTGCTGTTCCGAAGTAAAACTTATTCGCAGAAGTGCCCCACAGGCCGGTATGAGATAAATTACCTGAGGCCTGGATTAATGCAGTGTCGCTACCCTCAAGAACAAAATAGAACAGATTGCTATCGCCACCTATCTTAATCCGAAAGGTATTGTTGAAGCTTTTTATATAGCCAAGATTATTCAGCAGAACACTATCATGCGTGCTATCTTTATGTTTTCCGCAGACACCATCATCGCCATAATGCTCAAGTTTAAAACCAGCATCCGTACAAAGCGAAAACGATCCAACAATATCACCACTCGAAATACGCCTGCCAATATAATTAGATGACTCAATGCCACTGACTGATTCAATCCACAGGTCATATTCAGTTCCGCTTTCACTAACATTAATAGCGTAATTACCAAACTGATCAGAAGTAGCTTGCCCAACATCTGGCGACCCGCTGTTTGCCTGTTGAGCGACAACTTTTTGATTGGGGATTATATTCCCCATCCGGTCTGTAAGCGTTCCAACTATAAAAGGCATGGTTTAATCCTCATTTATTTGGCCAATCACGGCCTACTTAAACGATTAAAAATTGACAATTCCTAGTCAAACGCTCTCCTAATTGGTTTCCATAAATTTAAGCGTTAAATCATTGTAGTGATAGTCATATAGAGGCATCGAATTATTAATCTGCAGATTACCAAGCAGAACAGGAGGCAAGTCATTATGCTGTGGTCGTAAAACAATCGTAGCTCCACGCTCATTCATGTTTTCCATAATACGCAATTCATTCAGCATATTGGAATCGGCAAGCGAATAAGCTGCATTCACATCGAAAAGTTTTCTGCCAGTATGGCCAAAGAAAAGCCTTGTTGTGTCAAACGGATAATTGGTTCCGACAAAACTGGTTCGAAGCTCGGATGAATGCACATCCTTATATGACAACATCGAAGGATGTTCTGGTAAATACATGGTGGCCGTTGGAGAATTGGCTAAAGCATGCTCAAGAATTGGATAGGCTATTTCAATAATTGAAGATGGCCCAGGTGTTTCCATCCTCAAAACAACTCTTATCCTTCGCGTACTCCTTGGCATTCCTGATATCATATAATGTAGAAATGTAAAATCTGTATCTTCAGTTGCACTACCGGCTAAAGTAATCTCACTGTAAGTCTTCCCTCCTACCAATGTTCCAATATTTGTAAAGTAATCAACGTAAAGAGTAATCTTCATTTCATTTTTAATTCGATAATAAAAACTAAAACGATATGGCAAAATAGGATTAATCGTACCTTGCGCTGTAATTGGAAAAGCTAAGTAACGCGAATGAATTTCAGGAAAATGACCAAGCATAGTATTGGTGTGATCATTAACATTCAATATTTTTGGCCTTCTAATTGTAAAAAGAGAATCGAGTTGCGCAGGCAAATCCTCATTCTCTCCCTCACCAGGACGAATTCCTGTTTCCACCACCCCTTGTGGCCGGCGCGCACAAATAATCTTATCACCATCCGCAAGAGGAATACGCATGCTGCTTCCATCAGCATTTATATCAAGTCCTGCCTCCAACGTACTTGCATTTAACCTTCGTATTGGCCGAATATCATATGATTCACGATATCCAGGCTGTGAACTTGGTCCAAGATAAGCTGCAGCAACAAGAAACTCATCAAAATCATAGATATAGCGATCTGTAATCTCTTTGCCAATAGTTTGCGTAATAGGTATCAGTGTAGCATCCAGAGCGGTTCCTGTTGTGTTCAACAATCGATAAGACGTAAGAAACTTACTGTCAATCATCGGTACTTCAATACCAAGCTCCAAAGGAGCTTCCATATTAACAATGGCCCGACCATGAGTTCTCGGACCACTGGTTACTGTTTTATATCCACTCGGATTCATACCGATACCTCAGTAAACGTAACCCTTACATTTCCCCTGGCATTTCCATGTGTATGAAAATAGCTGACATCAACTTTGATGTTGCAGAAAATGACAAGAGGTAACTGTCCTGGCATTTGTGGCCGCAAAGCAATTGGATACCCCATCTTATTCCAGTTCTCAAGCTTTCTCATATCGTTGATGAAATAACTTGGACGATTCTGCCATTCAGCATTAATGCTAAGCTTAAGTCTGGGATCACCTGTTTTCAGATCACGAATAATCCCAGAAGGATCTTTTGTTGTACCGCCCTGAGAAACATTCGACACAGCAACACCCATCTTCGGATTGATATCAACAGTATAACGTCCATTTGCTTCTTGAGATGTTCCTTCTACGTGTTCTGCCACGATATTATCAATATGCAGACGTACTTCGCGCTCATCTGGATTAGGATGAAACGTACCATAAACACCAAAACGCATGCTAATTGGATCAGGCGGAACAAGAACACGATCTTCAATCAATGTGCTGATATATCTGCCAGGAATTTCGCTTGTGCTAAAAATATAGGTGAAATTCGGAATAGCATTCACCTTCAGTGATTCTGGAGAATTATAAAAGGCACAAATGATTTTTGGTTCAACAGTAGAATTATCAGGGGCACCAGTATCAACATTCCAATGATCCTGAACACGAACCCAGGCAGAAATTTTTAAAGGCTTATTCTTCAATAAATGAAGAACACTTGCCGGTTGCCCAGATATTGCCTGAGTTAAACCAGTATCAGGTTCTTCAGTTATGATATTGCTATTAAGAGTTATTCCCTGGCTGAATCCCTTATATTGATCAATAGAATCTTCGCGAGAAAATGTAAACTTTTGATCAAGAGAAGGAATTAAAAATGTATTAACGCCTGCAATTTGATCATTAGCAATAAATTCCCAGCTTTCTCCAATTGTCCTAATCACAACTGGATCTCCTGCAATATATGAATTCTGAATTGATTCATCGAAGTCAGGCTCAAGAGCAACTATTCCTATAAGATCTTCATTAGTTGCAGGAATCTCAGTTACAGAAGAGACTTTAAAAACTTCATATTTACCGTAAAACAAAAGATCACCATTAATATCCCTGGTAGGATCACTGCTCGGACCAACATAAATTCTTGACCCAGGTTTTACCCTCGCTACGCCATGTGGGATATAAAAAGATTGAATACTGGAACCTTCAGTATATATGATACTTCGTGTAAGATATGTCTGTTCTTCAAATCGAGCCATATCCATATTCTTAAACGGAAGCACAACCCCCATTTCCCAAAGGCCGGCTTCATCAACAAGAAGACTTTCTTTTGGTATAGCCATTACAGTAATGCGTTGTTATCAATATCCTGCTGAATTAAATTACGCAGGCTGTTTTCATA
>Ga0272441_10003671_pt1 | contig 28922 bp, 19 predicted proteins | sample SSMProp6N_FD_193582 | JGI IMG/M metagenome (GOLD analysis project Ga0272441, IMG submission 193582) | Marine sediment archaeal communities from Little Sippewissett salt marsh, Falmouth, MA, United States - SSM-Prop-6N | ecosystem: Environmental > Aquatic > Marine > Wetlands > Sediment ... | reverse complement strand
CCCTACCACTTCATCGTTGAAGATCAGGGTGCCGCCGTTGGGGTCCAGGTCCGTCCCCTCCATGGTGAGAAGAACGTCGAGAGAGCCGGTCTCGGGACCTGTAGGGTCGTCGCTACCACATGCTCCGGTCGCCAGCGTGGCGACCGCGACGAGCACCCCCGCCAGGAATCGCGCCAGTCTGCCCATCCAATACCTCCGGGTCGCACCGCGACCGTATAGAAAGTTCCGCCGTGGCGGAATCGTGATTCCCCTCGCTCGACCGGATCATACGTCTGAAGCTGTCGCGGGTTCCAACCTTACAGGTCGGTATTGCTTCATCTTCCGCCACGGAGTGGTGCGACTCATCCCGAGACCTTCCGTTGCCAGATGGCAGGTCAGGGAGATCATCGCGGCGATGGACTTCTCCCCGTATCTCCTTCTAGCTCCCGGCTGCAGCCAGGGGCTCGACCACCGCCGCCAGGCAGTCGCGGAGAATTTCGAGTGATCGGTCGGCATCCGCTGCGCTGAAGGTGAGCGGGGGGCGGAAGCGGATCGAGCGAGGGCCGCAGACCAGGGTCGCCAGGCCGTTGTCCCAGCACTGTCCCCGAAGCGCATCCCGCGTGGTTGCATCCGGCAGGTCGAAGGCGATCATGAGGCCCAGGCCTCGCACGTTCGTGACCGCCGGGAAGTCAACCTGAACTTCCCGGAGTCCACGCATGAGGTGCTCCCCCACCCTGGCTGCGTTCTCTACCAGGTCGTCTTCCTCGACGATCTCCAGGTAGCGGGCGCAGCGGATCATGTCGACCAGGTTCCCGCCCCACGTCGAATTGATGCGCGATGACACGTGGAACACGTTGTCCTCGACACCGTCGATGCGCTTCGTGCTCATGATCCCGCAAACCTGGGTCTTCTTCCCGAACGCCACGATGTCGGGTGTCACACCCAACGTTTCAAAGGCCCACATGGAGCCGGTCAGGCCGAGCCCGGTCTGTACTTCGTCGAAGATCAGCAACGCTTCGTGACGGTCGGCCAGCTCGCGGAGGCACTGCAGGAATGCCGGACGGAAGTGGCGGTCTCCTCCCTCGCCCTGGATCGGCTCGATCAGGATGGCCGCGATTCCGTGCGGGTCCGCTCGGAAGGCCTCCTCGATCTCGGCAACCGAAGCTTCTTCCGCCGCTGCTACCACGTCGTCGTCCAGCGGGAACTGCATCGCGGGGCTCGAAATCCGGGGCCAGTCGAACTTCGGGAAGCGAGCTGTCTTGGTGGGGTCGGTATTCGTGACGGAGAGCGTGTAGCCGCTGCGCCCATGAAACGCGTGTCTGAAGTGCAGGATTCGGTCTCCGCCGCCTTCTATCCCATTCCGCTCGTTGAGCCGGGACTTCCAGTCGAACGCTGCCTTCATAGCGTTCTCGACCGCCAGGGCTCCCCCCGCCACGAAGAACAGGTACCGAAACGCGTCAGGCACCGCTACACGCCGGAACGTGTCCACGAATCCCGCGTACTCTCGAGAATAGACATCGCTGTTGGCCGGATTGGCCACAGCCGCCCTCATGAGCGAGGATCGAAAGCCCGGATCGTCCATCTTGGGATGGTTGTGGCCGATCGGGAGCGTTGCGAAGTACGTATAGCAGTCGATGTACTCTTTACCGGTCAGAGCGTCGACCATGACCGAACCACTCGACTTGTCCAGATCGATCACGATGTGAAAACCGTCCACGAGAATGTTCCTCTCCAGGATCGGAAATACCTCGCTGGCCGGTACTGATATCTCGGACATCGTATTCTCCGTGGTCGTGTTACGTGTCGTGACGGGGTGGTACGCGGCAGACTCGACGTACTGCGATCGGTGCGAGCCCAAACTACCGTGCCGAGCGGACCGGCAAAAGAACCAATTCAGGCCAGCCCCAGGCCTCCGAGGCGGGCCTGGACGATCTCCTCCGTCGAACGGTCTCCCCATATCCTGTCTCGACGCGGGATCGGGAAGGCGCCGCGGTGAGAACTCATCGCCGTCAGGGCCCGCACCATCTGCGTCATGGGGTCGGCGTCCAATCGCGTGCCCACATACATGTCGATCTGCGAGGCCGCCGGTTCACCGATCAGGTTGCGGATGGAAGCGTTCGCCGCCTTGAGGTTCCGTGAGAACAATGCGCGGCCGACTTCCTCCTCGTGCCGGTCAGACACCGCCTGCATCAAGGTGAGCGAGTAGTAAGCGTCGTCGAGGATCCCCAGGAGTCCGAGGCGGTCGGGAATGATGTCCGCCTCGGTCAACCAGTATTCAGTCGCCGCTCGAATGACGGTCGACATCTCCTCCTCGCGTCCCACCATCCGTGCGGCCTCGAGACCATCACGCAGGTAGGCCGGGACATGCTCCACGTACTCGACGACAAATCCAACGGCGCCGAGCACGTCGTCATCGCCTGGAGAGCGGCCATGCGCCGCGGCTCGCTCGCGAAGAGCGTTGGCGAGGCGTCCGGTCTTCTGTTCGTCGGCAAGGGCATCGACGATCATGCCCTCCACGGCTTCCAGTGCCATCTCGCGGTCCCTCTCTCGCCTTCCCGCAGGACGGGCGATATCAGGTGTATCCCCCTCCCTGCGGGGCGATGGCGCAAGCTACGCTATCGGGGCGTCCGGAGGTATCCTGAATCCTCGGCAAGGCTTCCTTGTGGCCTGCTTCCACGGCTGCGACCTTGCCTCAGATTCAGCTCTGCGACAGGAGGCACCATGTTCGGTCTCGTCAGTACTCACTCGCCCGCTGCGCGGATCGTTCTCGGGGCCACGATGGCGCTGCTCTGCCTGGATATCGGTTCCGCACGAGCGCAGGAAACTCCGACCGATTTCGACGATCACTTCCGACAGCGGACCATGCGGCTCGACTACTTCCACTCCGGCGGAATGGGCGAGGAGATCCTGGCGCTGGACCGGGTGGTGTCCGACGGCTCGTGGGCGGGGAGCCTCACGCAGCTGGTAGACGACACGAACCTGGGCAAGTACCTGTTCGAGATCATCGACCCGAGCAGCAACCGGGTCATCTACTCGCGTGGATTCGCTTCGATCTATGGAGAGTGGGAGACGACGGGTGAGGCTCGGCGGGCATACCGGACATTTCACGAGTCGCTTCGATTTCCCTGGCCACTGCATCGAGTCCAGGTGGTCCTCAAGAAGAGGGACGCGGAGGGCGCCTTTCGCGAGTTGTGGTCCGTTCCGCTCGACCCGGACTCCCGCTTCGTGAATCCGGCACAGCCGCCCATGGAAGGGCGGGTGTGGCCGGTGTTCGAGAATGGCGATCCCACGGAAAAGGTCGATCTCGTACTCCTCGGTGAGGGCTACACCGAAGCCGAGATGGACAAGTTCCACTCGGACGTCGCTCGGCTGGTCGAACGGCTCTTCGAGACGGAGCCGTTCAAGTCACGCAGGTCCGATTTCAATGTCTGGGCGATCGACCTTCCGTCCGAACACTCCGGCGTGAACCGGCCACACGTGAGGCAGTTTCGGCGAACGCCGGTCTCGGCCGAGTACAACATCTTCGGTTCGGAGCGGTACCTGCTCACGTTCGACAACCGCCGCTTGAGAGACGTGCTGTCGGCCGCTCCCTACGAGTTCGTCGAAATACTCGTAAATGAAAAGCAGTACGGCGGTGGCGGCATTTATAACTTCCAGGCGACGACAGCTGTCGATACGGAATTCGCCGATTACATCTTCGTGCACGAGTTCGGCCACCACTTCGCTGGCCTGGCAGATGAGTACTACACGTCCAGCGTCGCCTACGAGACGGGTGACACGAGTCGCCCTGAGCCCTGGGAGCCCAACGTGACCGCGCTTCTGGATCCCGAGGATCTCAAGTGGGGTGACCTGGTGGAGGCGGGCCGGCCTCTTCCGACGCCGTGGGACAAAGAGGAGTATGAGGAGCACGCTCGATCGATCCAGGCGAGGAGGGAAGCACTCATCGACCGGCAGGCACCGGAAGCCGAGTTCGATGCGCTTTTCGAGGAACAGAGACGAATCGAAAGCGAGCTACTTCACGCGATGGAGCACTCGGGGCACGTCGGTGCCTTCGAGGGAGCCATGTACGAATCCAGAGGTCTGTACCGGTCAGAAACCGATTGTATCATGTTCACGCGGACGGACTACTTCTGCCGCGTGTGTCAGAGAGCCATCGAGCGCGTGATCGCCCTCTACGTGTCGTAGGCGATCCTACCAGGCCGTACGCATGGTCGGTTCCTGGATAGTGAGCGCGAGGACTCTATCCGTGCGAAACGAACTGCTCCCGATGGTGAACACGGGGGCGTTCTGGGCGATCGCGGAGGCAAGGCGCTGCGCGGGGTCCTCTCCCTCCGCTGCGGTGATCACCAGCGGATGGACCGTGTCGGGTCCCACCATGAGTATCTTGACCTCCATACAGCATCCTCCTATTCGATGTGCCGATCTTCGATAGGGGTTCAGGGCAGTGCGGGCGTGTCCTCCTCGGGCATCAACATGAGTCCCGCAGCACGAACCGCATCCCTGAACGATGCGACCTCCCCGGCATACAGAGTGTCGAGATCGCGAAGCGCCTCTGAAGCCGCCCTCTCCGCCGCGGCGAGATACGCAAGTTGCGCGCCCGTCGGGGCGTCCCAGGACGATTGCATGGAACCCATCGCATAACCAAGCCGATTCCACACCCGATCATCTGAGTACACGATGCCCTTGGTGTCGTCCGGGACCCACAGTCTCTCCTCGATTTCCTTGAGTCGCCGTCGTATCTCTCGAGCCTGTCCTTCCAGGCCCTCTTCATCCTCCGCGGCGTCCTCGCCAAGGTCAACCTCGGCATCCCGAGACATGCGGTCGGCCGCGTCGAGCGACGCCTTCAGGTCGGCCCGGATACGATAGATCAAGCTCAGCGCATCGGCGACCGACTCGCGCACTTCTCCCGCTGCGAGGAGCGCTTCGTACTTGGCCCTCCTGTCCTCCGGGCTGGCCGTTTCTCTGGGATCCGCCAGGACCGAGAAGGTCGACGCTTGTTCGTGGTCTCCGAACGTCACGGTCAGCGTGTAGGAGCCGGGAAGAACCCGAATCCCGCTCGGCCTGAAGTCAGAGTCCTCTGCATCTCCCTTCCCCGTGTCGGGTCGCTCGAACCCGTCTCGGCGAAGGTCCCACGACAACCGGTTCAGCCCAAGGTGAACCTCCTCTTCCCAGGTCCGAATGACGGTCCCGGATTCGTCCGCCACGCTGAGTTCGATCAGGGTCCTTTCCCCATCCGCTTCAGCCTCCTCGACCTCATCAGTCGACGTTGTCAGTGCGTCCGCGGCCCTGGCGGCTTCCTGGCGCTCCCTCTCCTTCCACTCGTCGGGGTGCGGCAGTTCATCACCGTTGACTACGACGGTGATGAGCGCGCCCGTGGGACGGCTCTCGCCACGGAACTCTCCGTGTCCGGGGAACCGGCTGGCTCCGGTCTGCCGACTGCGGTACTGCACGGCGTCAGACACCGGAAACAGGTGCAGGTTCTCGTTGAGCACCGCCCCATCGAGTCCACGCAGTGGGCTGACATCGTCGAGGATATATGCGGCTCGCCCATGGGTACCGATGACCAGATCATGATCGCGCGGATGCACGACAAGGTCCCGCACACCGACCGTCGGCACGCCGTGTGTCCATTTGAACCACTCCCCGCCGCCGTCGGTCGTGACCCAGAGGCCGAACTCCGTGCCCAGGAACAGCAGGTCCGGGTCCACCGGATCCTGGGTGATGGACAGGGCATAGCCCCACACGTCGTCCTCGTCGGCGATGCGCGTCCACCGGGTACCGTAGTCGTCCGTGCGAAAGACGTACGGAGTCCAGTTCGAGCGCCTGTGGTCGTCGAGGACGATGAACGCTCCTCCAGCATCGACGCGCGACGGTTCGATGTGAGGAATCCACGTGTTGTCTGGGACGCCGCGCAGGTTGTCCTCCACGCTGGACCAGCTCTCACCCCCGTCACGCGTGACGTGCAGTCGGCCGTCGTCCGTTCCCACCCAGAGAACGCCCTCGGCAATCGGGCTTGGCGCGATGGAGACGATGCTCGTGAAGTTCTCGGCGCCCGTCACATCGAGCGTCAGTCCTCCGCTTTCCGCCTGCCGCTGCCACTCGGGGTTGTCGGTCGTGAGATCGCCGCTGATCATCTCCCACGTGTTTCCTCGGTCCCGCGAGCGGTGGACGAATTGGCTGCCGTAATAGATGGTCCCCGCGTCGAACGGATCCTGCGCGAATCCCGCATTCCAGTTGAACCGGAGAAGTCCACCGGGCTCAGGGGCCGGCCGGATGTCCTTACGCTCTCCGGTGTGGAGGTCCCAGCGGGCCAGGAAGCCCTCCTGGCTCATGGAGTAGCCGCGCATCGAATCTTCAGGATCTGGCGAGGTGTCGAAACCGTCCCCGAATCCGACTTCCGCCCAGTGGAAGTTCCGGATGCCCCCGTTCTCTAGCACCGTGCTCGGTCCCTTCCATGACCCGTTGTCCTGCATACCCCCGTATACGTTGTACGGCTGCTCCAGGTCGACCCGGATGTGATAGAATTGAGCGAGCGGGAGATTCCGGACGAAGCGCCACGTCTGCCCGCGGTCGCGGCTGATCGCCACGCCCCCGTCGTTTCCGATGATGATGTGAGATGCGTCCGCCGGGTTGATCCACATCGCGTGGTGATCCGGGTGGATGTCCCAGCCGACGAGTTGCCGGAAACTGCGTCCGCCGTCGTCCGACACACTGATGACGGACCACAGACTGTAGACTCTGTCCGCCCGCTCGGGGTCAACCCGGATATCGGCGTAGTAGAAGGGCCGGTTGCCCACGTTGTCGCCCTTCCCCACCGCTCGCCAGGAGATGCCTCCGTCGTCGGACCGGAACAGCGCATTCTCCTTCGCTTCGATGTAAGCGTACACGATACGCGTATCAGACGCGGCGATTCCCAGTCCGATACGGCCGAGGTCGCCCTGCGGGAGGCCGTCTTCCGGCGTCAGGCGGATCCACGTGTCTCCGCCGTCCCTGCTGACGTGCAGACCCGACCCCGGCCCACCCGAGTTGAAGAACCACGGCCAGCGCCTGTAATCCCACATGGCGGCAAACAGCTTGTCGGGATTGCTGGGGTCGAGTACCAGGTCTGCCGCACCGGTCCGCTCGTTGACGTAGAGGATCTTCTCCCAGGTCTCCCCGGCATCGGTGCTACGGTAGACGCCACGTTCAGGGTTCTCTCCCCACTCCCGTCCCATGGCCGCCACCCACACCGTGTTGGGGTCACGCGGGTGGATGATGATACGGTGAATCCTCTCCGTGGCCTCGAGTCCGAGGTGCTTCCAGGTACGCCCGCCGTCTCGCGTCCGGTAGACACCGTTCCCCACCGAGACGCTGTTGCGGACGTTTCCTTCTCCGGTGCCGACCCATACCACATCCGGATCCGTGGGGTGAACGGCGATGGCCCCGATCGCCGCTACGGGCTGGTCATCGAAGACCGGCTCGAAGTTCAGCCCTCCATTCACCGACTTCCAGACGCCACCCGTCGCAGCTCCGACGTACACGATCGTCGGATCGCTGGGCGCGGCTACCACGTCGGCCACCCGTCCGCTCATTCCCGCCGGTCCGATGGAGCGGGCGGTCATTCCGGCGAGTAGCCCGGGATCGACCTGGCCGAAGGCGGGGGTAGCGGAATGGAGCGCTGCGACGACAGCACAGGCAGCGATCCTGGCGAGGGAGGGCAACCAGCTTTCATGGGCCGTGATCATCGTTCACCTTGGCAGAACGGGGTGGCTCTGGCACTCGAGGGCCGCCATCGACGGACGGCTGTCGAAACATATCGTCCGTCCGGGCCCCGGTGCTACCTGGCCCGAACACGGAGTGGACGAGCGGGGGTCAAGAAAGCAGTTTGCAGTCGGACATGAACCCTGGCGACACGAGCCCCTACCCGAACCGGCGGCTAAGTACCGGCCACCCCACCCTCGCGCTGACGCGAGTTCTGGCACGCGCAGCCTGTGTTCTCGTGCCCATCGTTCTCGGGTCCATCCAGTCGGGCCAGGCGCAGGTACACCCACAACCCCGCGACACCCCCCCGACCGTTCTGGATCCGCTGGTAGCCCGGGTGGCGACGCCTCAGGTCCTGGGCTCGGCGAGCGCGCTGATCGCCGACCTCGACTCGGCGGATGCGCCGCCGGCCCTGTCGTTGGCGGACATGCTTCGCGAGATGCCCCTCGTTCGGGTCCGGGACAATTCCAGGGGCGAGACCCACATCACGCTCAGGGGATCAGAATCAAGACAGGTCTCAGTTTCGTTGGATGGAATTCCCTTGACGATCGGTTGGGACAACCGGGTGGACCTGTCCGTGGTTCCGTTGAGCGGTGTGACCCGGATCACGGCGATTCGAGGGCTCTCTTCTCTCCTCGCCGGGCCCAACGTATTGGGCGGTGTCGTGCAGGTCGGGGTCGCCCCGAGGTATTCGGGGCCGCACGAACCGAGCTCGATCCGGGCTCGTGCCGGGGCCGGGACCGGCGGCTCTCTGGGCGCGGACCTGTCCGCTCAGCGGGGCTTCGGCCTGGGCAGTGGAAGCGCTCAGATTCGGGCAGGCGGCGGGTACAGGCAATGGGACTACCGGCCCATCGGAGAATCGATCGAGCAACCTTCGTCCGCCGATCCCGGAAAGCAGATCAACAGCGATCTTAAGCAGTGGAATGCCTTCGTCGCGGGGCGGGTTCAGGGTGAACGCGGGCAGTGGCTGGGACTCTCGTCTGTGGCCTTCGGGGCCGAGCGCGGGGTGGCTCCAGAACTCCACGTCGCCGAGCCCCGGTTGTGGCGCCTTCCCGTCACACGTCGATGGGTGACCGTTCTGGGTGCCGGTATGGGCTGGGAACCTGGGAGCCCTCGCTCGGGCAGCCTCAGCCTTCGAGGTGCCATCGACGTCGGTCGCTTCGAGATCGACGAGTACGATTCGCCCGATTACGCAGCGGTGACCGGCCATGAAGTCGGCGAGGACAGGACGTTTACGCTCAAAGCCGACGGCGCCCAATCTCTCGGGTGGGGAGAGCTGGGGGTGAGCCTCACGGGAGCGGAGACCCGCCACGACGAGACCCTGAATCCGGGTGGCCAGAATCGGTACCGACAACGCCTCTTCAGTGGTGCGGCGGAGTTCTCGATCCCGCTCTCGGGTCGGGACGACGACAATGAGCTCGGACTGCTTCTGGGAGCGAGCCTGGATGGATCCGATACACCTGAGACGGGCAGCCAGCCGTCTCGATCCGCGATCTGGGATTGGGGGGGCAAGGCGGCAGCCACCCTTGGGGTCCCCGCCGTGCGGGGGAGGGCCCATGCTGGAATCAGTCGACGGACGAGGGCGCCTTCACTCCGGGAGTTGTACTCCGGGGCCCTGGGCCGCTTCGTGGTGAATCCGGGACTCGGTCCGGAGACCCTTCTTGCGGTGGAACTCGGGCTGACGGGTGGGGGCTCCTCCAGCCAATGGCAGGCCGTGGTATTTCATCATCGGTTGTCCGACGGGATCGTGCGGACGAGTGCCGGGGACGGGCGCTTCCAACGCGTGAATCGTGACCGTGTGCTGGCCACCGGCCTGGAGCTGATCGGCGGAATCCGGTGGAAGTCGGTTCTTCTCGACGGCGACTTCACGTTCCAGGGTGTATCGATCGACGACCCAGCGGCGCCGAGCGACGAACGGCAGCCGGAGTACCAACCGTCTCTGGCGGGCAGCCTGGAACTCGGAGTCCGGCTACCGGCCGCGTTGCTGGCCCGCCTCAGGGTTAGTTATGTCGGTCAGCAGTACTGCGTTCACCCCGACCTGGAGGCTGACGTGCGCCTGGACGAGGCCGCGTGGGGAGGAATCGAGCTGGGCCGATCCTGGACCCTCGGTCGAGGGCCGCGCGCGCGGACGCTGCGGATCACCGGAGGCGTCCACAACCTGGCGGACGCCTCCGTGTACGATCAGTGCGGCCTTCCGGCCTCCGGGCGACAGATTACTCTGACGGTTGGGGTGGGCTGAGCGGGGGGACGATCACTGCCGGGGCGCCCCTGGTACGAAGCGCCTCGTTGAAGTCTGCCACCGGGCCGGCCAGCACCTCTTCAAGTGCCCCCAGGTATGAATCCAACTCGGCCACGAGGTCAGCGTAGCGGGCGACGGCGCCGGCGGTCGGCGGGCCGTCGGAAAACCCTACATAGCCATACAGATAGGCAAGCTGGTTGTCGAGCTTGGGCGGGTAGTTCAGGGGATCCTGCCCGCTCTCGTTCTTCGTCTGGACGAGGTCGTTCTCGATCCGTGTCAAACGGGCGACCGCTGAGTCTGCCAACGCAGGCAGGTCTTCGCCGAAGCCGGCCTCCTCACCCCGCTCGGCCATGTTCTTGAGTTGCGTACGCACGGATCGAATTCTCTCCACTGCCCGGTGGGAGTCCTGCAGGGACTTCCGGATCTGCAGCATGAGCTCGAACTGAGCGGACTGATCGCCGTCGGAGAGGTCCAGCCGTGGGTCGGGCAGTAGCTCCAGCGGGCGCGTGCTCGACCAATCGCCCACCGTGAGCCGCACCTGGTACGTGCCGGGCGCCACTAGCGGCCCTCCAGTGAACCCCCAGATCACCGCGTCGTCGAGCAGGTCGGGGCGACCCAGCCGGAGATCCCAGCTTGCTCGATTCAGGCCTGCGGACGCCGGTATGGAGTCGCCTTCCAGGGTGCGTTCGAACCGGGCTTCGGTCTCGTCCCAGTCCTCAGGCTCCCAGGTGTAGGTTCGAAGCGCTTCGCCGGCCGAGTCGAGGACCTCGAGCGCAACTGCGCTCTCGGGCTCCTCGGGCAGGTAGTAATACAGGATGGCTCCGCCTGGCCGACCGTCCGGCCCTCCGCCCGAAAGACGCGCCCGAAAGGCCTCGGCGGGCAGGAAGAGATGGGCATCGTCGCCTTCCAACGCCTGGTTCATCTGCCTGAGGGGCGACAGGTCGTCCAGGATCCAGAATGACCGGCCCTGGGTGGCCACGACAAGATCACCCCGCTGCACTCGCATGTCGGTGATCGGAGTGACCGGAAGATTGAGTTGCAGTTTCTGCCAGCGGCCTCCGTCGTCGAACGATACATACATGCCGTACTCCGTCCCGGCGAACAGGAGTCCCGGTCGCACGGGGTCCTCTCGCACAACGCGCACGAAGTGTTTATTGGGTATGCCGTTATCTTCTGCAATCTCATCCCAGCTATCACCATAGTCGTCCGTCTTGAAGACGTATGGAGTGAAGTCGTCCTCCCGGTACCGGTGCACGGCGACCAGCGCGCGCCCGGGCGCATGGGGAGAGACCTCGATCGTGTTGACCGTCCCCCACTCCGGCATGTCCCCTGGCGTCACATCGCTCCACGTCGAACCGTTGTCGCGCGACACGTGTACCCGGCCATCGTCCGAGCCCGCCCACAGCAATCCGGGCTCCAGAGGAGACTCCTCGAACGAGAAAACAGTCCCGTATACCTCGACACCGGTGTTGTCCATCGTGATGGGAGCACCGGCGAAGTCCTGTCTGGTCGTGTCGTTGCGGGTGAGATCAGGGCTGACGGTCTCCCAGCTGCTGCCACCGTCGGTGGAGCGATGGACGAACTGTGACGTGTGATACAGCACGTCGGGATCGTGCGGTGACAGGCGGATAGGAGCGTTCCACTGGAATCGATAGCGAAGCGTCTTCGGGGCCTGGCCAAGCTGCATCTGCGGATAGACCAGGATCTGCCGGAAGGCGCCCGTCCGGTAGTTGACTCTCGAAATAGAGCCGCCGTAGCAACCGGCGTAGGTCACGTCCGGGTCTCGGGGGTCGATCGCGATATGCCCGCTCTCGCAACCGCCGGCCGATCGCCACTGTTCGGAGGGTGTGAGACCACCGATGCCCTGGCTGGGCAGCGAGATCGTGCTGTTGTCCTGCTGCGAGCCGTACACCCGGTACGGGAACCGCTCGTCCACGAAGACCCTGTAGATCTCGGCTGTCGGCTGGTTGTACATGGTGGACCAGCTGCCGCCGCCATTCAGGGATACCTGGGCCCCGCCATCGTTTCCGATGATCATGATTTCGGGGTCCGCCGGATTGATCCACAGGTCGTGCGTGTCTCCATGCGGTACGCTGATGCTCTCAAAGGTCCGGCCTCCGTCAATGGACTTCCACATGTTGACATTGAGCGCATACACCGTGTTCTCGTCGACCGGATCGGCGTAGATGTGGGTGTAGTACCACGCTCTCTGCTGGAGATTTCGATTCGTGTTCACCTGGTCCCAGGTCTCTCCCGCGTCATCTGACCGGTAGACCCCCCCCTCACCGTCAGGGGCCTCGACCAGAACCCACACCCGGTCCGGGTTGGCGGGCGAAACGGTAACGGCGGTCTTGCCGACGAGGCCGTCCGGAAGGCCTCCCTCGAGCCGGGTCCACGAGTCGCCCGAGTCCGTGCTGCGGTAGACCCCGCCCTCTTCCGCTCCGCTCACCATGGTCCAGGGCTTTCGCTCTGCGCGCCACATTCCCGCGTAGATGATCCTGGGGTTGGCGGGGTTCAGAGCCAGGTCCGCGGCGCCCGTGCTGTCGCTGATGAACAGCACTCGCTCCCAGTCCGCTCCACCATTTCGTGTGCGGTACACGCCGCGCTCAGGATTCGGGCCGAACGGGTGCCCAAGGGCGGCCACGAAGGCCACGTCGGGATCCCTGGGGTCAACCACTATTCGACCGATCTGTCCTGCCTCCGGAAGACCGGAATGGGTCCACGAGCGGCCGCCGTCCACGGAGCGGTAGACGCCATCGCCCTGCGAGGTATTGCCCCGGATGCACGCCGATCCCATGCCTACCCAGACCACGTTCGGGTCGGATTCGGCCACCGCGATCGCTCCCACCGAGGCCGCTGAAAGATGGCCGTCCGACACGTTGTCCCAGCTGCCCCCCGCATCTTCGGATCTCCACACGCCACCACCCGTACTGCCCATGAAGTAGGAGAGCGGCTCCGAGGCCATGCCGGCGACCGCGGTGACCCTTCCGCCACGGGGTGGTCCAATCGAACGGTACTTCATGCCAGCGAGCAGGGACGTGTCGACCACGGCCTGGGCCACTGCCGGACCCGCCGGTATGGCACTCACAAGTGCGACAAATGCCAGCACAGCGACGCAACGTCTGCTGATCCTCGAGCCTCGAGGCAGGGGCATGACTGTCTCCTTTCAGCTGGGTTCCGGGTCTCCAGGGGGCGGCCCCGGAGAATACGAGTCCCATCCATTTCGAGCTATACCGCTGACCCTGTCCGGGAGATAGTTTGAGCCCCAAGCCGGGGCCGCGAGCAATATGCCCGGGCTGAAGGAGCGTCCGCGACGCTTCCGTCCATCTCCCGACGTGCGACTCCTTCCCCGGAGGGGCTATGATTTATAACCGCCTTCCTCACCTGTTGCTGGCACTTGCGGTTCTATTCCCCATGACCCTGTACGCCCAGGACAGTGAGGTGGAGGGAGAAGAGGATGGAGGACGTCCGAGCCTGGACTCGTCCCTGCTGAAAGGACTCGAGTTCAGGGCCATCGGTCCGGCACTCACGTCCGGCCGGATCGGGGACCTGGCGATTCACCCGGATCACCCGACGACCTGGTACGTGGCAGTGTCCTCGGGCGGCGTGTGGAAGACGGTCAACGCCGGGGTCACCTGGAAGCCCATCTTCGACAGCTACGGCTCGTATTCGATAGGGGCGGTGACGGTTGACCCCGCGGACCCGCTGGTCGTCTGGGTCGGTACGGGCGAGAACAACAGCCAGAGGAGCGTCGGCTACGGGGACGGTCTCTACAAGTCGGTGGACGGTGGTCGATCCTTCGATCTGGTGGGCCTCGAGCAGTCAGAGCACATCGCGAAGATATTGGTGGATCCGCGCGATTCCGACGTCGTTCTCGTCGCCGCTCAGGGACCTCTGTGGGCAAGTGGCGGAGATCGGGGCGTATTTCGGACCGCGGACGGCGGCGAGACCTGGGACCTCGTCCTCGAGATCGATGAGGACACGGGGGTGACGGACCTCCTGATGGATCCGCGGAATCCCGATGTCCTCTATGCCGCCGCCTACCAACGCAGACGCCACGTCTGGACTCTCATCAACGGTGGACCCGGTTCGGGCGTATACAAGTCATTGGATGGCGGGGTCTCTTGGAAGCAGGCGAACAAGGGGCTTCCGGGCGGGGACAAGGGACGCATAGGGCTGGCCATGTCCCCACAGAACCCCGATGTGCTCTATGCGATCGTCGAGGCGGCCGACGGAAAGAGTGGGTTCTTTCGATCCTCCGACCGTGCGAAGAGCTGGTCCCGACAGAGCGACTACGTCGCGAGCAGTCCACAGTACTACCAGGAACTCGTTGCGGATCCCCACAGATTCGATCGAGTGTATTCGCTCGACACCCGCACGCAGGTGACGGAGGATGGAGGAAAGACCTGGTCGCGGCTGGGGGGCGAGTGGCGTCACGTGGACGACCACGCGCTGTGGATCGATCCGGAAGCTGACGACCATCTGCTGATAGGCGGAGACGGCGGGCTGTATGAGAGCTGGGACCGCGGGGCCAACTGGGACTTCAAGGCCAACCTGCCGGTAACGCAATTCTACAAGGTCGCGGTGGACAACGCGGTGCCGTTCTACAACGTGTACGGCGGCACACAGGACAACAACACGCAGGGCGGGCCCTCCCGGACTATCAACCAGCACGGGATTCGCAACAGCGACTGGTTCATCACGGTCGGTGGAGATGGGTTCGATCCAGCGGTGGATCCCGAGAACCCCAATATCGTCTACTCGCAGTGGCAGTACGGTGGCCTCATCCGCTTCGATCGAAGCACTGGAGAGGAGATTGACATCCGCCCCCAACCGGGCGCCGACGGGCCGCCCCTTCGATGGAACTGGGACTCCGCGCTGCTGATCTCTCCTCACTCCGCCTCCCGGCTGTACTACGGTTCTCAGATACTGTTCAGAAGTGAAGATCGAGGTGATTCCTGGCGTCCCGTGAGCCCGGACCTCACACGCAACATGGACCGAAACCAGTTGGAGGTGATGGGCCGGGTGTGGAGCGTGGACGCGGTCGCCAAGAACAACTCGACGTCGTTCTACGGGACCATCGTGGCTGTCACCGAGTCCCCGCTCGTTGAGGACCTGATCTACGTCGGAACCGACGATGGACTGATCCAGATATCAGAGGATGGAGGGGCCACCTGGAGGCGGGTGGACGATCTGCCCGATGTCCCGGAAATGACGTACGTGAACGACCTGGAGGCATCCTGGCACGACCCGAACACGGTGTACGCCGTGCTGAACAACCACAAGCGCGGCGACTTCGCGCCCTACGTCCTGGTGAGCCGGGATCGAGGGCGCTCCTGGAAGTCGATCTCGAGTGACCTGCCGTCGCGCGGATCGACCTACACCATCGCCGAGGACCACCTGAGCCCGAATCTACTGTTCGTGGGAACGGAATTCGGCCTGTTCACGAGCCTTGACGGAGGCGGCTCCTGGCTGAAGATGAAGTCGGGAATCCCGACCATCGCCATCCGCGATATCGAGATCCAGCGCCGGGAGGACGATGTAGTGGCTGCCTCGTTCGGGAGGGGGTTCTTCGTCCTCGACGACTACTCGGTGTTACGGCATCTGACCGACGAGTTGCTCGAGCAGGCGGGCCACATCTTCCCCACCAGGGATTCGTGGATGTACGTGCGCTCCGGGCCGCTCGGCGGCGGTGAGAAGGCGAGCCAGGGCGCCAGGCTGTTCACGGCTCCGAATCCCCCGTTCGGCGCCGCATTCACCTACTTCCTCGGCGAGAGTCTTCGTACGGATGAGCAGGCCCGGCGCAAGGAGGAGAAGGCGCTGGCCAAGGAGGGCGGAGACGTTCGCTACCCGTCCTGGGATGCGCTGAAGCGGGAAGACCGGCAGGAAGAGCCCGGCATCTCGCTCGTGGTGCGGACGGAGAGCGGCGAGTTCGTCAGGAGAGTGGCGGGATCTTCTTCGTCCGGCCTGCACCGGGCGACCTGGGACTTCCGGTATCCGGGCTTTGCGCCACTGGAGCTGGGAGACGACGGGAACGGTCCGGCGGCGCTTCCGGGAACCTATACGGTGACGCTGGAGCAGCGAGTCGATGGTGTGACGACCGTGTTGGCCGGGCCGGAGCCCTTCGAAGTCGAGGTGCTGGGTACCCCCAGTCTTCCCCAGGCTGATCGAGAGGCGAAGCTGGCGTTCCAGCGCGAGGCCGGGCGGCTACAACGCGCCGTACTCGGCGCGGCCCGGGCGGCGGCTGATGCGGCGGACCGCCTGGAGATCATCAAACATGCGGTCGAAATCACGCCGGGAGTAGAGCAGGACCTGCGGACCGAGGTACGGGCCATGGAACTCGCCCTCACCGACCTGCGAGAGCTCTTGACCGGGGACCGCACCCGGTCCCGCCGCAGTGAGCCGGCGATGCCTGGCATAGTGAGCCGTGTGCAGACGGTAGTGGGTGGGCAGTGGTCGAACACGGCCAGTCCCACGGGCACGCAGCGCGAGCAGCTGGCACTGGCCTCCGACCTGTTCGCGGGCATGGTCGAGGAGCTGCGGCAGCTGGTGGACGTAGACCTGCCTCATCTCGAGGACCGGCTGGATGCCGCCGGCGTACCATGGACCCCGGGCCGGGGTGTACCACGTTGGCCCTAGCCCGCGGAAGGAGGGTTGGCTCCATGCGACGCACCCCCGGAACGCTTCGTGACTGGCGGCGGGCGCTCTCGGCATGTGTCACGGTGAGCGCTGTGGCGTGCATGCCCTGGGCCTGTTCCTCGACCACCATGCAGTCTGCGGGCGGGTTCCGTGAAGCGAACCAGGCGAACGTCGCTCGCCTCACGCCCGGAATGTCTCGCGACGAGGTCGTGTCGATCATGGGCACCCGGGCCCTGCCTCGCCCGCTGGGAACGGAGGGCAGCGGACAGGCGCGCACAGAGAGAGACAGCATGGGCGTCGTGCAGGTACAGGTACTGACTGGCTCGAGCGCGCCCGCGCTATACAACCCCATGCGCACGGGGACCTACGAGGCCGGCGAGCACACGTGGGAGGTCCTGTTCTACTACGCGCGCCTCGTCGAAGACGATGGGGTCGTGTCCGACGACGAACTGGAGCCTGTCGTTCTGAGGGATGGCTTCCTCGCCGGAGTCGGCTGGGTCTACTGGAGGGAAGTCGCGGCCGAGGGTGGGATCCTCCTCGAACTCGATGCAGACCCCTAGGGGTCCTCTATCAAGCCCTCGATCTCATCCATGATTCGGCCCATTCTCCGCATCAGGGCCCGGTAAGGCTCGGGCCCTGCGAGGTCGACACCGGCCTTCACCAGAAGATCGTAGGGGTACCCTGCCCCTCCCGCCCTCAAGAGGTCCAGGTAGGCTTCGGTCGCTCCGGGTACGCCGTCCAGTATCTGCTCCGCGAGGTACGAAGCAGCGGCCACGGAAGTCGCGTACTGATACACGTAGAAGTTGTAGTAGAAGTGCGGAATGTAGGCCCATTCCAGGTGGAAGATCTCGTCGATGTGCACGACTCCGTCTTCGTGACCGTGGTATCTCTGTATCAACTCACCGTACAGCTCACTGAAATCGTCGGCAGTGAGGGCTTCTCCTCCCTCGACTCTCTCGTGGATGGCCAGCTCGAACTCGGCGAACATGGACTGCCGGAAGAAGGTGCCGCGCAGCTGCTCGAGGGCGTGGCCCAGGTAGAACAGCCTCTCTGCCGCGCTGGTTGACTCTTCGAGCATTCGATGCAGCAGTAGAGCCTCGTTCAGGGTGGACGCCACCTCGGCCACGAATATCGAGTAGTCCGCGTTTATGAAGTGCTGGGTCTGATTGGTCAGGTAGGAGTGGAGAGCGTGTCCCCACTCGTGGGCCAGTGTCGACACGGACTCGTAGTCGTCATTGTAGTTCATCAGAACGTACGGGTGGACGTCGTACACGTGACCGTTCATGTAGGCCCCCGACTTCTTGCCCTGCCGGGGATACACGTCCATCCAGCGTGCCTCGAAGCCATCGGCGATCGACTGCCGGGCCTCGGGGCCGAGCGGCAGCATCGCGTCCAGCACCAGCTCCTTGCCCCGCTCGATGGGGAAATCCAGCTCGCCCGAAACGAGAGGTGGATAGATATCCCAGTAGCACATGTCGTCGACACCTATCATCCGCGCTCTCAGCCGGAAGTACCGGTGCAGCACGTGAAGGTGCTCGTTGGCTTGCTCGACGAGGGTCTGGTAGACGCTGGCGGGGATCCGGTCCGCGTCGAGGGATGCCTCGAGCGAGCTACCGTATTTGCGGACCCGGGAGTAGAAGACGTCGCGCTTGACCTGCGCATACAGCATCGTGCCAAAAGTCCGGCCAAAGCGACGCCATACGTCGAAGAAGGCGCGGAACACGTGCTCTCGGTCGCCCCGGTCCGCGGCGCTGCGGTAGCGCGAGTAGCCAGCCTGGTTCAGGAGGAATTCCGTTCCGTCGGACAGAGTGACCATGGGCCACGGAGCGTCCGCGTTGGCGAGCATTCCGTACGCACTCGAAGGCACCTCCGTGACGAGGCCGGCGGCCGCGATGATCTCCTCCTCCGTGGCGCTGCGGGTGTGCGCACCCCTGCGGAGAATGTCATCGAGCTGGTGTCGGTACGTCTCCAGTGCAGGCTCGTCGTCGATGTAGGCGTTGACCGTGTCCTGTCCCAGGGAGAGGATCTCGGGCTCGATGAAGCTCGCGGCCTCCGAGAGTCTCGTGGCTACCAGGCCGGCCCGTTGCTCCATCCCCGCCGTGACCCCGACCCTCGTATCCTCGTGATAGCGCATCGAGGCGTACGAGGAAGCACGGTACATCTCTTTCAGAACCCTCACGTGAATCTCGAGGCATTCGAGGAGAGCGCCCGCCCCGGACGAGAACGTCCCCTGGAAGGTCTTCAGCGCATCGATGCCCTCCTGGATGACCGTGAGCGCCGCATCCCACGAGTCGGTATCGGCATAGATATCCTGCAGGTTCCAGCAGTCGCGGTCGTCCCGGACGGACATTCCGGCCAGCCTTTCGTGGTCAGGCCCAGTACTGAGGTCGCTCGATCACCAGTATAAGATACGGCCCGATCGCGAGGGTTGGGCAAGACCCGCGGCTTGCGGGCGGGTGCTCAAACTCGAAGACCGTGCCTCTGTCGGTCCGCTCACCACCAGTGCAGCTTGGCAGTAGAAATGCGGCCCAGCGCCTGGAGGTCGGAGCCCGTACGCGGAGGCAGGGATGCGAATCGTCGGTCTGAGCCTGTACCAGGTAGATCTACCCCTGTACGAGGGGTCCTACAACTGGTCCGGCGGCAAGTCGGTCCAGGTGTTTGACTCGACTGTGGTTCGTCTGCTGACGGACGACGGACTCGAGGGTTTCGGGGAAGTCTGCCCTCTCGGGCCGGTCTACCTCCCGTCCTATGCGGAGGGAGCCCGGACCGGAATCATCGAGCTCGTCCCCGCCCTGCTGGGACTGGATCCGCGCCAACTCGACGTGGTGAACCGGGCGATGGACACGGCCATGAAGGGGCACGCCTACGTGAAGTCCGCGATAGACGTCGCGTGTTGGGACATCCTGGGCAAGGCGACGGGGCTTCCCGTAAGCGAGCTTCTCGGGGGGCGGGTCGGCCCCGACTTCGTGCTGTATCGGGCGATCTCGCAGGAGTCACCGGATCTCATGGCCTCGAGGGTCGCCGAGTACCGGAGCGAGGGCTACCGGCGGTTCCAGCTCAAGGTCGGCGCGGACGTGGAGATGGACGTCGAACGGATCCGAGCCGTGGCGGCCGTGCTGGAGAGGGGAGATGTGCTTATCGCCGACGCCAATACTGGCTGGCTTCGGCACGAGGCCCTCCGAGTCGCACGCGCCGTCCGGGACGTAGACGTCTATATCGAGCAACCGTGTGCCTCGTATGAGGAGTGCCTGGGAGTTCGACGTCGAATCGACCACCCGTTCGTACTCGACGAGTGTATCGATTCGGTGGCCACGCTTGTGCGGGCGCACGCGGATGCCGCCGCGGATGTCGTGAACCTGAAGATAAGCAAGCTGGGCGGCCTGACCCGGGCCCGACAGGCCAGGGACCTGTGTGTATCGCTCGGATTGGGGATGACGATCGAGGACACCTGGGGCGGTGACATTGTCACGGCGTCCATTGCCCACCTCGCGCACAGCACCCCTCCCCGGCACCTGTTTACGGCCACCGATTTCAACAGCTATGTGACCGTGGAAACGGCGGACGGCGCACCTCGGCGGGTGGACGGCAGGATGTCAGCCCCGATGGCCCCCGGGCTCGGAGTGCGCCCGAAAATGGACGTCCTCGGAGATCCCGTCTTCGAGGCGACGGACTGAAGGGCGTCAGACGGTCTCTCGGGGTCGTATCGCATCCTTCTGAAGCTGCGACTCGCAGGACGCGCAGAAACGCGAGGACTTGAGGTCCACGTCCTCCACGTAGGTGGCGGCGTGCATCACGCAGCTGTAGTCCTGGCAATGGACCAGGCCGAAAGAGTGCCCTGCCTCGTGGACCACCTCCTTGATCGTGCGCTCTACCAGGCGCTCTCGATCGCGCGGGAGTCCGTAATACTCGTTGCGCAACCTGTGTGTGGATACGAGAGCCCCCGGACCGTCGAGCTGCGCCTGCCCGAACACGAAGGTGAGAACGGGAATGAACAGGTCCACTCGGGTGATTCCGACGATCTTGCTCTCGGGGTCCGAGTGATACCGTAGCAGCCCGGCCAGGATCAAGGTGGCGTTGTACTGCCCCCGGTCGGCCGAATAGTACCTCGGCAACTCCATCTCGAGTTCGACCGCCGCCACCGGGTACCCCAGGACCAGGGCCGATCCCTCTACGATGCGCTCCGCCCAGGACGGAGCGTACCCGTTGAGAAAGCCGAGCTCAATGCGAGTGACCACTAAGTGCGCTCAATGTCGTAGCGTCGGAGTTTGTTGTAGAGCGTGCCCCGATCGATGCCGAGCGCCGCAGCCGCTCGGGTGATGTTCCCCTGCTCTGCCCGGAGCACGCGCTCAATATGGCGCCGCTCGATGGCCGCCAGCGTCGAACCCTCCGGTTCCGCATCCGAGCGGGCCAGGGGCACTGGCAGGTCCTCCGGCTGAACAGAGGGCTCCCGACCGATCACCATCGCTCGTTCTACCGCGTTCTCCAACTCGCGCACGTTTCCAGGCCAGGCATACGAGACCAGCAACGCCTCTACCTCCGGAGATATTTCCTTCACGGGTTTACCCATCGCATGAGCGTACTTCTCGATGAAGTGACGGGTGAGCGCCGGAATGTCCTCTGGACGATCGCGAAGTGGGGGCAAGTCGATCACGAATACGTTGATCCGATAGTACAGGTCCTCCCTGAAACTGCCCTCCTCGATCAGGGCCTCCAGGTCACGATTCGTGGCGCAGACCAGCCTGAAGTCGGAAGTGATCTCCTGGTTGCCCCCCAGCCGATGGAATCGCCTGGTCTCCAGCACTCGGAGCAGGTCGACTTGCATCTTCGTCGGTATGTCGCCGATCTCGTCGAGGAACAGCGTACCCCCATGCGCCAGCTCGATCTTCCCCTTCCTGCGGTACTGGGCGCCCGTAAACGCCCCCTTTTCGTGACCGAAGAGTTCGCTCTCCAGTAGCGTCTCCGGGATCGAGCCGCAGTTGACCGCCACGATCGGGAAGAAGCGTCGCTCGCTCTGGGAGTGGATGGCCCGGGCGATCAACTCCTTCCCTGTTCCGCTCTCCCCCCGGATTACCACGTTGGCGTCCGTTCCCGCGACGGTCGAGATCATGTCCAGGACCCGGCGCATTCTCGAACTGTCGCCAATGATCGGCGACGGTAGCGTGAGTTCGGAGACCTTCGCTTTGAGGCGCGTATTCTCAGCCTCGAGCTGACGCTGTTTGAGAGCGTTGCGGACCGTGTTGGAGAGTTCGTCGGGGTCGACGGGTTTGGTCACGTAGTCGAACGCACCCAGTTTCAGGGCCTCTACGGCCGTCTCTACCGAGGCAAAGGCCGTGAGGATGATGATGGCGGCATCCTTGTCGATCTCGCGGATACGTCGTTCCAGCGTGATTCCGTCCATCCCCGGCATCTTGAGATCGATGATCACGATGTCGTAGGGTCCCGAGTGCATCCGCTGCAGGGCAGCGTTGCCATCCTCGGCGGTTTCCACCGCGAATCCGTCCTCGAGAAACCACTCCCGCAGAGAGTTCCGGACCGACATCTCGTCGTCCACGATCAGTATCTTCTTGCCGTTCTTCATGTCCGCCACTCGTTGATGTCCAGCTCGTACGTGGATGGAGGAGCCGTGACCGGCTCGCGGGGCAGTTCTATCAGGAAGGTGGTGCCGGGTTCGGGGCCGGATTCAACGCGAATGGTGCCGCCGTGACGGCTGATGATGCCGTACACGACGGCGAGGCCCAGCCCTACGCCGCTGGTCTCCGCCTTTGTACTGAAGAACGGGTCGAAGATCCGGCTCCGGATGGCCTCCGGGATCCCGCTCCCGGTATCCTCGACGGCCAGCAGCACATTTCTCTCGGGATCGGATTCACCCGGCGCGGTTCGGAGCGTGAGTTGGCCCCCTTCCGGCATCGCCTCCACGGCGTTGATCATCAGGGCAAGCAACGCCTGAACGATCTGATCGCCGTCGCACACCACCGTGTCGTTGGCCAGGTCTGGCAGCACGCTTACCTCGACCGAACCGAGCTGCAGATGATGCCCGGCCAGGTTGGTGACACGTTCGACGAGCTCGTGCAGGTGCTCGGCCTTGAACTCGTGAGGCGACTCGCGGGCATACGTGAGGAGGTCCTTCACGATTCGCCCGCACCGCATCGACTCGGAGCGGATCAGATCCAACTCCTCGACGATCTTGTCCCGGCGCTCCCCCTCGTCCATGTCCTTCTCGACCTTGCGGGCGATCACGCGGGAGTAGGTCACGATGCCGGAGAGCGGGTTGTTGAGCTCATGGGCCACAGTCGCCGCCATGCGGCCGAGTGAGGCGGCCCGCTCCACCTGGATCATCTGCCGACTGATCGACTCGAGCTCAGCGGTCTTCTCGGTCACCCTGTCTTCCAGCGTTTGCGACCAGTCCCGCAGCTCGGCGTCTGCGGTCTTGAGACTTCGGGCCATTTCGTTGAATGAGCGGGCCAGCTGCCCCAGCTCGTCCGAGCGCTTCAGATCGATCGATACGTCGAGGTTCCCTGCGGCGAGGGCCTCCGTGCCGAGCTGCAGTTTCTTGGCCGGGATATGGATCGCGTTGTAGACGATGAGGGCGATCACCAGGGCAGACACGAAGATGATTGCCAGTCCGACGAGTCCGCTGCGCCAGGTCGCCGCCGACATGGCCGCATCGACGGTGGCCAGGGAGAGCTGGACGTCGAGAACGCCCAGCACTTTCTGGCCCGGATCATGGCACCCTGCCGTCGCGCAGTTCGGCTCGTTGAGGATCGGGTTCAGGATCCCGAGAACCCGGCCCTGATCTCCACGGGTGTAGATCTGCCCCTGCTCTCCGCTCGGAAGGACGCTTGGCGGATCGCCGCTGCCGTGGCAGGCGCGGCAGGCATCCGAGTCGAGCGGTACACTCGTACCGATCTCGTCGGCCAGGCTGGAGAACCGTATTTGCCCTCGGTCATTGTAGATCCGGATCCCTTCCATACCCGGCTCGGCGCCCAGCTGACGCACCGTGCGGTGGATGTGCTCCCGCTCCTTCTCCATCATCTCCACTTCGAGGCTCTTCTTGATGAAGCTACTGGCCCGAAACGCCTCGGAGCGAACGAGTTCCAGTGTCATTGTGTCCCGATAGTGGTTACAGATGCTCGTGTAGATGAAGAACAGCCCGAGGATCGAGAGGAAGAGGATCGCAAACAGTCGTATGCTGATGGCAGACTTCAGAACCGAGGTCCAGGCAGGCTTGCCCATGCAATGCCTCGCTTTAGCGCCGCAGGCCCAATCGACGGCCATGGAAGTGCGAAGGGGGCACTGTCCGGCGGATCAGCAGCGAACGCGTTCTGCGGTGTTGAATCCTTGCACAATACGTGCCCGGGGGAGAGGGTTCGAGTAGTGCAGATCTTCTTGTACTGCGAGGGCGGTCGAGTCCTCAGCCGTGCGCGATGGCGGCGATCAGTTCCTCGAATGCCTTCGTGCCCAGAACACGCTCCAGGGAGGACAGCGGGGCCCCACCGTCCGCCAGAACCGGCCCCACGGTTGATCCCTCAGGTACGGAAAGCGATTGCAGGATCGCCCGCTTGACGGTTCGCAGACGATCGGCGTACCAGGCCAGAGTACCTTCAGCGTTCACGATGCCCGAAACCGCCTCCAGCGACTCGGCTGGGCGGACCCGGAACAACCAGTCGTCGCCATCGGGGAGTCGGCACGGCTCGTCTGCTGCCGCAAAGGTCGAGTTGGCTTCAACAACTTCTCCGGCGATCGGCATCTTCAGCGGCACGGCCATGTGCTCCCGGGCTATCCAGCCGCACGGCTGATCCCGCTCCAGGTAGAGCCCCGGCCCAGGACTCACGACCCGGCGAATCGGACGGAGCATGCGCAGAAGAGACCCGTCCAGGCCTACGGTGACCAGATCCCCCTCGGTTTGCGTGAGCCAGAAGTGCGGGGGCCTGTAGGGTCGGTCGAGATACAGCCGGCACCCCGCCAGCAAGTGCGAAAGGTGTGAGCTGGCCTGCCCCGAGGGCGACGCCGCGTCGAGTATGTCGATCGACCCCGGCGAAGTCCCTTCGGCGTGGTGACAGGATGCTCTTCCTTCTCCGCTGAGAGCGTGATACAACTCACACCCGTCGCACTCGTAGTTGCGATCGCACAAGTGATAACTCAGCACACCGGACAGTACCCAGATGCAGGGAAGCGCTTCTTCGGGCTGTCTTGCCATCCCCGCAGTAACCATCTCAAGCTCCCAGGTCTGTGCGTGAACGTCCTCGTGCTCGCCTGGTCCCTGCTATTCCGGCAGGCTCGAACTGAGGAGGAGTTCCTCCGCCAGTTCGTCCCAGTGGTCCTCTGACATCGCTCGCCCGAACCCCTTCACGGGGGCGCCACCATCGGGCAGGGCCACTCCCAGTTCCCGCGTCCACATGGTCCGCAGACCTTCGGCGGCCCGGTCGAGCCATTCCCTGGCCATGTCGGCTGCGAGAAGGTTGCGTCTGGGCTGGTCGGCGTCGGCCACACGGACCTTCATCAGCCAGCCCCCCTCATACGGGTCGTCGTTCACGATTCCCGGTGAACCGCCGACTTCCGGGTTGACCGATTCGACAACTCCATCGACGGGGGACAACATCCGCACGGCACGAGGGCCAACCTTCACGGTCCAGCCCAGCTCCCCTTGCCTCAGATGCTCTCCGGGGCTCGGCAGCTCGAGTGCGGATGGCTCGCCAACCAGCTGCTGCGCGAAGTCATCCATGCCCACGCGGAATACGCGATCCCCGTCGTGGGCTGCCCACGCGTGTCCGGGGTGGAACAGGTAGTCTCGCGGAGCCGAGAACCAACCCCTGCCCGACGGTCTCGAGGTACTGGCAACGGGGCTGGTCTCCGTGCTGCCCAGCAGCTTCCAGTAGAACACGAGGGCGACCAGGAAGCCGATTACGATCAGGTACTCGATTCCCTTTGTCGCGAAGATATCCACTGCGCCCATGCCTTCCATTGGTCTCACCTCTCAGGCTGCGGAAGCCGGCGCATGGTCGGCCTCCTCAACTGCCTCCGCTCGTACGTGACTGGAGTCCAGGACCGGCATCCGGTTGATCACCCAGCGGAACACCCAGATCTCGGCCGACAGGACGGCGAGTGTGACGACGATCTCCTGCCAGGTGGGCACGTAGCGCACCGGCAGGTACCACTTGAAGGCGATCACCGAGATGTTGAGACGGTTGAGCACGATCCCGATCAAGGTCAGCACCGCGGCCGTACCGATCAGCCGGGGGCGCTTCTTCGCCACTCCATGAAGGAAGAACCCGATGGGGACGAGGACGAAGCCGATCATCTCAAGCAGGTACCAGGCTCCCCACCCCGTTGCCAGGTACTCCCATTTCTGTCCGTGTACGAACACGAGCACTTGCAGGAACAGATATACGAAGAGGGTCCCGGCGCAGATCCGCGCCAAGCCGCGAACAATGCTGTCGTGGGAGCGCTCGAGGTCTTCTCCGACTCGATGGTGGAACACGCGGTGCGTGATCGAACCCTCGAAGATCACCATGGAGAGTCCAGCGAAGATGCTCGAAACGAAGAACATGATTGGAATGAACTCCGAGTACCAGAGCGGGTGCACCTTGTCGCGGGCCATCATGTACAGGGCCCCGAGACCTGATTGGTGCAGGGTGGAAAGAGTAATGCCGAAGATCACCGCTCCGAGGGTCAGGCGGTTCAGCCAGCGACGCAGGCGGGGCCAACCCGCCCACTCGGCGATGGCCGGTGCAAACTCGAGGAGCTCCGCCGTCATGTAGAGGAGAAAGTGCCAGGCGACCAGGAACAGGACCGAACTCACGCCGAACGAGTTGCCGATGATCGGATTGATCACGTTCCACGGGCGTCCGAGGTCGAGCAGCAAGGCCCCGGCATAGAAAACGTACGCCAGGAAGCCGTTCAGAACCGTCACGCGCACGATGGGGTGGTACTTCTCCTGGTTCAGGATGTAGACCATGAAGCAGAGGACGTAAGCCCCCCCGGCGAACGCGACTCCAGTGATTACGTCGAAGCCGATCCACAGGCCCCAGGGAACATCCTGCGAGAGGTTGGTGACCGCTCCCAGGCCCTGTGTGAAGCGGATGTACAGGATCACGGCAGCGACGGCCATGATCGCGATCGTGATCACGTTGAAGGGCGTGATGATCTTCCCGCGAGGCTTCATTTCGCCGGCCAGAAAGCGACCGAATCGTCGGGTTCCGTTCCAGAATCCGGGTGTGTCCGCGGTGACGGTAGCCATGATCAGCCCTCCCCTTCTTCCTGGCGGTTTCCGGCCGTTGCCTTGCTGACCGCCAGCAGGAACGGCGGGAACATCGTCAGGATGAACGGGACCGAATAGAGGAACTCACGGGTGAAGGTCGGATACGCTTGCAGACTCAGGTCGGTGCGGAATCCGAGCTGGTCGAAGGGCACAGACGCCAGGTACAGGACTCCCGTCCCACCTGCCTCATGCTCACCATAGACGTGGTGGACATACTTGTCCGGTTCCGCGTACACCCGTGACCAGGCGAGGTCCAGCATCTCGCTCCGGGTGCCGAAAGCGGTCGCCTTCGCCGGGCAGCTCGAGACACAAGCCGGCAGGTCACCCTCCTGCAAGCGATCGAAGCACATCCTGCACTTCTGAATGCGCGGATTCGCGCTGTGGTATTCGAACTTCGGAACGTCGAATGGACAGGAGAGCATGCAGAAGCGGCAACCCATGCACTTGTCTCCCCTCCAGATCACCGGCCCCGCGTCCGTCTTGTACATGGCCCGGGTGAGGCATGCGGAGGCGCAGGCCGGCTGCAGGCAGTGCATGCATTGGCGCTTGACGTTAACCGGGCCGGTCTCGGTCTCATATCGGTTGACGACCGTCCACTGGGTTTCCGTGGTGTCCCGCTGCTCTCCCGGCTCCACTGACTTCGCCGGCTCGGGCAGGCCATTGACCTCGGCGCAGGCACGCTCGCACATCCTGCACCCCAGGCACTTGGTCGTATCCACCAGGATTGAGGCGGACTCAGCCGTGGCGGCGAGGTTCTCTTCTCCGCCAGAAGTGCTGGCCTGGGCCAGGTTCTTTCCCGCCAGTGTGGAACCGGCGGCAAGGGCCAGGGTCTTTACGGCAGTCCGTCTACGCATCTCGGCCTCCTGAGAGATGAAAGGTCCGGGGGGTAACCGTTGTCTCCCGTCAGTTGGTTACCGCCAGCGTCAGCCGTTCAGGAACTCTTCTTCAAAGTCCACCCAATCGGCCGCATTCAGCTGGTTGAGGGCCCCTACCGGCAGCTCTCCACCATCCGCCAGAGCGAGCCCGGTCTGGGGATCGGCGGATCGTTCCAGGAGGTGATCGCGAATGCGTCCATACTGCTGCCGGCTCCAGTCGATCGCCGTCTGTCCGATCATCCAACCGGGTACCTCGTCGGACAGACTCTCCGGCTGGATCACGCAGGTTCGGTCGCTTCGGCTCTGCCACTCCGTATCCACCGGCGGAGTCGCGTTAGCCATGGTGATGCTGCCCGCGACCGGCGATCGGACAACGAGACGCCTCTCTCCGCTACCGACTGTCATCAGGGGGTCCCCCTTGTCGACGTGCTCACCCGCGCTGCGCATTTCCAGCTCCGGGCTGGGACCGAGCAGCGACAGCAGCATAGGGTGCACTCCGATTTCGACGTCTCCGCCAGGTCGCACCTGCCCCCAGGTGAAGGTCGGCTGCAGGAAGACACCCGCGGGCAACCGATTGACGAGCTGCCGCAACGGGAGCGCGAGGGGGCGGCTCGCGGACTCAGCAGCGAGTCGGCGCGGTCGCTCCACGAGGAAGTAATGACCGGTCAGCAAGGTCACCACGATTACCAAGAAGACGGTTGCGAGCATTGTATCCTCCCCGGCTGTTCTGCCCTTCAGTCCGGTTCCGACCAGCCCCGTCATCTCGGGGAGGCCAGTTATGCGGCCGGGCGTAGCCGTTCAGCTACCTGTAAGGCAAGCGGGGTGCCATGGGCGCAGGCACGCTGTGTATAATCTGTAACTGACGCCATTTCAGATAGTTGCCGAGACACAGGGGCCCGATCCATGGAGGAGTCCCCGAGGCGGCATTGTCGAACAATTCAACGCCTGTTCAGGTCGAAGCAGGGGGTCCACATGGCTATCCTGAAGAAGGACAGCGTCTTAAGAGGCCTGTCCCAGACTTCAACACCCGACCGTTCGATTCTCCAACGATATTTCACCCCTCGAGCGTCGAGATCGCGAGCAGTCCCCGCACCAGAGTCGGTGGGATCCGCCACGCTCTTCCTGTTCCGCCGGGGCGTTCTCCAACGAGATTGGGGATTCTGATCGCACGATCCGGGGGGGGCTTGCTGCC
>Ga0272441_10003670_pt1 | contig 28934 bp, 20 predicted proteins | sample SSMProp6N_FD_193582 | JGI IMG/M metagenome (GOLD analysis project Ga0272441, IMG submission 193582) | Marine sediment archaeal communities from Little Sippewissett salt marsh, Falmouth, MA, United States - SSM-Prop-6N | ecosystem: Environmental > Aquatic > Marine > Wetlands > Sediment ... | reverse complement strand
CCAGCACCAATGCGGCCTGGGGGCTGGCACCGGAAAAACCGAAAGCTTCGAAAAACGGCAAGTAGTTGAGAAGCAGGTTGATGATCCAAAAACCGAACAGGCCTGCGGGAATGGACAGGGCCAAACGTTTGAGAATATGACCCAGTTTCTGGTGGCCGATCTCGTGGGCAAGCACTCCCGCCACCTCATCCTCGGTCAACGTATCAACAAGAGTGTCGAAAAGAACGATCCGTTTCAAGCGTCCCAGGCCGCTGAAAGTCGCGTTGCTGTGCTTGCTGCGCTTGCTGCCGTCCATAACAAAGATTCCACCTGTTTTGAAGCCAAGCTGTTCTGCCAGGCTCATAATCTTCTCTTTCAACGGGCTTTCATCCAGCGGGGTGAACTTGTTGAACAGCGGAGCGATTGCTTTGGGATAGATCACGATCATTACCAGCTGGAAGGCCGTGAATAGAAAGAATCCCCACAGCCACCAAAGGGAGCTGGCTCGTATCAGAGCAAAAAGTGCGGCCAGCAAGGGTGTCATGAGCAGGAGGGAGACCAGCAGCCCTTTCAAGCCGTCGAGGACAAACAGTTTCCAGGTCATGCGGTTGAATCCAAAGCGGGCTTCGATTACGAATTGAGCGTAGATCGTGAACGGCAGCGACAAGACCGAGAAGACGAGGGAGATCAGATATACATAGAGGATGCCCTGAAGGATCGGGCTCAAAGGCAGGGCGGAAAGCCAATCCTCGAGAGAACCCAGCCACCCGAACAGGATCAGCAGGAGGATGCAGCAGGAGGTAAACAGAGTGGAAACCATAGTCAGAAGATTCTTGCTCTCGCTGTACCGGCTGGCCCGCCGGAAAGTCTCAGCGCCCCAGACCTCCAGAGCCAAAGGAGAGGGCGCGCTGCGGGATGCGCGCGCGCGGCGAAGGTTGAGCACAAGCAGAAGCTGTTCCCAGATCAGCTGAACGGCGAACAGGAACAGGAATAGGGCCAGGATCGTGCGCGGGTCCATCTTCAACAATATAGTGCCGGCAGGGGAGAAACAGCAATGGATGAGGAGAAATATTCTTGCAGTCCAGTGGGGCGACACCGTAGAATATCGGATTGTATGAAACCTTTTGTATGTATTGTCTTGCCGATTCTGCTTCTCCTGTCCTGTGCCAGCGGGCACAGAGAATCCTTTTCCGAAAACACCCCTGTTTCCCGGGATCTCGCTTCCCTTCAAGGAGAACTCGAGACATTGTGCGCTGGCTCTCAGCTCCTGGAGCTCGAAGAAATCGGACAGGTGGAGTATGGGGGATTTTCAGCCCCGATCTGGGTGATCCGCTATCGGCCGTCCGGGGCCTCACGACACGTGTTGATAACCGGCGGAGTTCACGGCAACGAACCGGGAGGCACGGCTTGGGTTACCGAGTTGATAGGCCAGATTGGAAGGAACACACGGAACGTATCGGATACGAGTTTCGATCTTATTCCCCTGGTCAATCCCTGGGGATGGAGCCGGGATATCCGCTTCAACAGGGACGGGCGGGATGTCAACCGTGATTTCGCATCTTTCGAAACCCAGGAAGCAAGCATCCTGAAAGATGAGTTCGGTTCTCAAAGGTACGACCTGGTGATCGACCATCATGAAGATCCCGATGCCACCGGGTTCTATCTGTACCAATACGCCAAACGGGATACGAAGATCAGCAGAAAGGTGATTGCCGCTGTCCGAGATTTGGGCTATCCGATCGAGCAGGATATACACATGGTCATCCTCCGAACCCGGGATGGTTTGATCAAGGCGCCCCGCTGGGGTCTCAAGTACATGCGCATGACAGGTCAGCTGAGTATCACCAACTATCTGAGACTGAACCACAGTGAGGAAGTGTATACCATAGAAACCCCGACCCATCTTCTCATGGCCGATCGTTTGCGAATGCACGGCATTGCCTTCGATTTGATATTCGAAGAGGTTTTGAAGTAGAGGGCGGAACATCCGGGAGCACATCGTGTCTGAGCGGCAGCATCTGAAGAGAAATATTTCTCTGGTTCATCTGGTCGGGATAGAGGTTGGGCAATCGATCGGCGCGGGCATCTTCGCCCTGACCGGCATAGCCCTGGCAGCCACCGGACCTTCCCTGTTTCTGGCATTCCTGGCTGCGGCCGTTCCCGTGGCTCTGGCCATGGTCGTACTGGCCATGCTGGCCACGGCCGAGCCCATCTCCGGCGGCACCTACTACTACGGATCCAGATTTTTCTCCCCGGTTGCTTCCTTTACCGGCGTGTGGGCCTATATCCTGGGAGCGGTGCTGGGTATGTTTCCCCTGTATGCCCTGACCGGGGCGACCTTTTTAAAAGCGGTGATTCCGGCCCTGCCCAAGATCCCGGTGGCTCTGCTTCTGCTGGCCGTTTTCTTCGCCACAAATCTATTCGGTGCCAAGATTGCCGTTTGGGTTCAAGCGGTGCTGGTGGCGATCATGCTGTTGGCCCTGTTCGTGTTCGTCGGGGCCGGACTGCCCCGGATATCGCTGCAAAACTTCTCACCCCTATTCGCCGGGCGCAGCGGCGGGTTTCTTCTCGCCTCGGCTATTCTCACCTTTACGATTCTGGGAGCCAATGCCGCGGTGGAGCTGGGGGATGAGATCATCGATCCCCGCAGGAACATCCCGCGATCCTTTCTCATTGCGATTCCCGTGGTTACGATGATCTATGTGGTAATCGGAATCGTCGCTGCAGGGGTCGCTCCCTGGAACAGCTGGAACGAGAGTTCTCTGTCCGCCGTGGCCGCAGCCTTCCTTCGAGGTCCCCTGTTCGTGTTCTTCGTCGTCGGTGGTGGATTCTTAGCCGTGGTTACCACGCTGAACGCGACCTACCTGTGGGGAACCAAGAGTCTGATCGTAATCACGGAAGACGGACTGTTTCCCAAGGCGCTGGCCCGGATCAATCGCAGATTCGGCACTCCCCACTGGTTTTTGATCATCATTTATCTCATCTCTTCGGCGGCTCTCATCGTTGCCGGCGAGCGAGTGGAGACCTTCGCCGTTTTCGCCTCTCTCGGGGGGATCATCATCTTTATCCCGGTAATGGGCGCCGCCCTGCGGTTGAAGAAACATCACCCGCAACTCTACGCCCGCTCTTCGATCCGGCTCAAAGGATTTCTCTATTTCTTCGCCCCCGCCGTGGGGCTTCTGCTCTGCCTGCTGGTCATCGTCATTCTGTTGATCGATCTGAGCAGTCACCGGGGAGGTTTTGTCTTTTTAGCGATATTCGCTGTATGGGTTGTTGCCGGTGCGGTATATTCGGGCCTCAGGCTGGGGCGCAAGCGCCGAAGAGCAGGATCCTAGTTCATGTCCCGCATGTCCGGATAGTACGGGGTGTGTACCTGCGGTACATCCGGAACAAAAGGCTTGTAGCCCAGCAGGTATTCGATCCTGTTGAGTGAGCCCCTCTGGTAAAGCGGCAGGAAGATGTCCTTCTCATCGAAAGCGGAGGTCAACAGAGTTGCCCCCTCCTGATAGGCCAGATTGTTCGCGTGGGCCAGGAGCTCTTTCCACAGCCTTAGACCGTGAGGGCCATCGGCCAGATGGTTGAACACGTGGCAGTAGGAGATCCGTCCTCCTTGCTCGGGAATCTTGGGCAGGGGCAGAGCGAAGCGCAAAGCCTCGAAGATCGGTTTCAGCACCTTGTAGTAACCGGGCAGGCGGATTACCCGGGTCCACATGGCCCGGCAGACCCGGAAAAAACCGATCGACGCAAAAGAGCTTCCCTCCTCCAGGGTGAAACAGGAGAAAAGACCTGAGTCGTCCATCGCCTGTGTGAAGTAACGGTCCCGCAGGGCCGTAGGAAAGAACTGGTAGTTACCGTATCGATCCCAAACCTCCCTGCTGATGCGGGCGTTTGCCTCCTCGGGATTCAGCTCCCGGGGCAAACGGTGAAGCCTCTTCATCCTGTACACCGGGCGGCTGAGCACGATCATCTTGCCGGTGAAGCGGTAGTTCTGCTTTTTCTGCTGAAAACCGATCATGGTGCTGTTGTCGCCCTTGACCAGCCCGTACAACAGAGCGGCACCGCTTTCCTCGGCCCAACGATCCATCAGATTCCAAACCCTGAGCATATGCCGGCCCAACACCGTGCGCCGGTAGTCCGGATGCAGCCGCAGATCATAGAAATAGGCTGCCCGGGTTGCCCGTCCGTCCAGGAAGACATCTTTCAAGGTTCCCGCCATCACGCCGATCAGCCGGTCGGCCTGGTTGTCAACGGCTACCAGGGTATGCTGGTTTCCGTAGAGGGTCGAACGAAAGAAGTAGTTCTTGCGTTCCGAGTAGATCTGCAGTTTGGTACCCTGGGGACTGGTTCTTTCCAGCTCGACGAGCTTGGGATTATCCTCGGGGGTGGCAATTCGTACGGCATCTTTGGCCATACTCAGGAGTATAGTGCATATCGCCAGCTACGATAACAACACAAATGAAAGTTGAAATGTCTTGTTCCAACCTCAAATCGTTCTATAAAAAAAGGCCTGCAGTATAGTATATACTCGGTGTTATGCCCGAGCTGCCCGATCTGGTATACATCGAGAAGGTACTCCGGTCCGTGGTTCTGAACGAGGAGATCCGGGAGGTGGCGGTCTGGGAGCCGATCGTCCTGCGCATGGGTGTACCGGGGGGTTTTTCCGATGTGCTGCCGGGAAAGCAGATCGCGGAGTTACGACGCCACGGTCCCTTTCTCGTCTTCGCGCTTCCGCCCCTGGAATTGATCGTCCACTTCATGCTGGCCGGGTTTTTCCGAGTTGATGAGAAGGGCGCCGGCGGGAAGCAGACCGGCGCGAACGGCGAGAGTCGGTCCCCGAGACGGCTGAGCCGGGAGCACTGTTTCTCTCTCCGGATCGGGGAACGCAACTACCTGCACTACTTCGACTCCAGGCGGATGGGAAAGATCTATCTGGTAGATGCGGGAGCAACCGGAGGTATTCCCGGGTACGATGCCCAAGGCGTCGATCTGCTTTCGGCGGAGTTCACGCCCCAGCTGTTCCGGGATCGGATCCGGGGGCGGCGACACCAGGTGCGGGTTTTTCTCATGGACCAGAGCAGCTTGAGTGCCATCGGCAATGCCTATGCCGACGAGATCCTCTTTGCAGCCGGTATCCATCCGAAGACCCGCTGCGATCAACTCGATGAACAGCAGGTCGACAGCTTGTACCGCAGCGTAGTGTCGGTACTGCGCCGGGCCATCGAACAGGTAGAGAGTGCGGACAGGGGGATCGATGTGAAAGTGCGGGACCACCTCAAAGTGAGGAACCGCCGGGGAGATCCCTGTCCGGTTTGCGGCACCACCATCCGGCGAACAGGCGTGCTGGGCTACGATTCCTTCTTCTGCCCGAAGTGTCAGCCCGAGTTGCGTAGCCGACTGGTTTCCTGGGATAAACTATCATGATCGAGGGACGATCCGCCGAACAGGCGCTTGCCGTCTTTCACCCGGTTATCAGGCGTTGGTTCCGGCGCAGCTACTCCGGCCCCACCGACATCCAGCTGCGTTCCTGGCCGGCCATCGCCACCGGCGAGCACGTTCTGCTTACCTCTCCTACGGGAAGCGGCAAGACCCTATGTGCCTTTCTCTGGGCCGTCAATCAACTGCTTACCGGTACCTGGCCATCCGGGAGCACCGGGGTGCTGTACGTTTCGCCCCTGAAGGCGTTGAACAACGATATCCGGCGTAACCTGGTACATCCCCTCCGGCAGATCCGCGAGTGCTTTGCCGCCGAGGGCATTCCCTGCCCGGAAATTCGGATCCTGACCCGAAGCGGAGATACCCCCACCCGGGAACGTCAGCAGATGCTCCGCCGTCCTCCCGAGATCCTGATCACCACCCCGGAGAGCCTGAACCTCCTGATCAGTTCACCCCGAGCCCGGGAAAACCTGCGGTCTTTACGGACCGTGATCCTTGACGAGATACACGCCATAGCCGCCGACAAGCGAGGGACTCACCTGATCACAGCGGTTGACCGCCTCGTGCTTCTCTCCGGAGAGTTCCAGAGGATTGCTCTGTCTGCAACTGTTAAACCTGTTACCAGGATCGCAGGCTGGGTTGGGGGGTACCGGCTGCTTCGAGAGCAGGGAGCTCCGACAGGCGGCGGGGAAACCGCGCGGGCCGAGCCGGTCTATCGAAAGCGGGAAGTGGCGATCCTGCAATCGACCTCCTGCAAACAGCTGGAGCTGGGTGTCGGATCCCCCGGTCTGCAGGGCGACCCGACACGCGTCGCATCACAGCCGGATCCAACCTCCCCCATCCCAACATCGGCCCGAGAGGCATTCTGGAGCAGGTTGGTGGCCGATATCAAGAGCCGAGTCCGGGCGAACCGCTCGACCCTGATCTTTACCAATACCCGCAGACATGCGGAAAAACTGGCCCGCCTGATCAATGAGGGGGAGCAAACACAGCTGGCCTATGCCCATCATGGATCGCTGTCCAAAGAGATCCGCCTTGTGGTTGAGCAGCGGCTGAAACACGGTGAGCTGTCCGCCATCGTGGCTACCAGCTCCCTCGAGCTGGGGATCGACATCGGATCCTTGGATGAGGTATTGCTGGTGCAGACTCCCTTTTCCGTTTCTTCGGCCCTGCAGCGCATCGGCAGGGCCGGCCACGGGGTCGGAGAGGTGAGCCGAGGCCGGCTGTACTGCACCCACGGGAGGGATCTGCTCAACGCCGCCCTGATGGCCCGCAGCATCGCGGAGCAGGATATCGAGGAGATCCATCCGGTGGAGGCTCCCCTGGATCTGTTGGCTCAGATCATCCTCTCCATGACCGCGATACGGACCTGGCAGGCCGACGAGCTGTACGAGACCTTGAGAGCAAGCAGCCCCTACCACGATCTTTCACGCACCAACTACGACCTGGTTCTCGAGATGCTGGCCGGGCGTTATGGGGAGCAATACCTGAGGGAGCTGAAAGCCCGCCTGTCCTGGGACAAACTGGACAATACCCTGCGGGCGAAACGGGGCGTGCTGCCCCTGATCTATCGTTCGGGGGGAACCATTCCGGATCGCGGTTACTACGATCTGCGCATCCAGCACAGCGGCGCCAAGGTCGGAGAGCTGGATGAGGAGTTCGTTTGGGAGCGAAAGGTCGGGGATACCTTCAATCTGGGTACGCAGAATTGGAAGATCGTTCGTATCGATTCGAAGAATGTCGGGGTCGTGCCCTGGAACGGTCCGATCAACATCACCCCCTTCTGGAGAGCGGAAAGAGCGGGCCGGGATTTCCCCTACAGCGAACGAGTCGGTCTTTTTTTGGAATCCTGCAATGAGAGCCTGAACCGGCACGCCGATGCACAGATAGCGGATACGCTTGTTTCCGCGTGCTCTTTCAAGCAAGCTTCAGCTGAAGCCCTGGTCGCATTTCTCAAGCAGCAGCGAGCTACCACCGGCTGCGAGCTCCCCCACCGCCATCATCTGCTGATAGAGCACGTAGAGGGGCCCCTGGCCCGGGCGTCCTTCAGCCGGGTGATCCTCCACACCCTCTGGGGCAGCCGGGTCAACTACCCCTTCTCCCTGATCCTCGAGGCCGCCTGGGCGGACAAGCACCGCAACAGCGGTATCGAGGTGCTGGCCGACGACGACTGTGTTCTCATCGTTCCCTCGGATTCCGACGGTTTCTCCGTAGATGAGCTTCTCTCCCTGGTTCGGTCCAAGGATATGGAGAGGCTGCTGCGCAGCAGCCTGGAGGGAAGCGGTTTCTTCGGAGCCCGCTTTCGGGAAAACGCCGCCCGGGCCCTGCTGCTTCCCCGCTCGAATCTGGACAGACGGATTCCCCTCTGGTTGACCCGTATGCGCGCCAAGAAGCTTCTGCAAGGGGTCATCGCCTATGGGGAGTTCCCCATTCTTCTGGAAACCTGGAGAAATTGCCTCCAGGACGAGTTCGACCTGTCATCCCTGGAATTGGTACTTTCGGAACTCCAGCAGGGACGGATCCGCCGCAGCGAGATTTGGACGAGCTCTCCCTCTCCCTTTGCAGAGAACATCAGCTGGATCCAGACCAATGAGCACATGTATCGTAGTGACGGGTTATCCGTCCGGGGTGGCTCCGCGGTTGGACAGGAGGTAATCCGGGAGATTCTCTACTCTACCCATCTGCGTCCCCGGATAGCACCTGAGCTGGCTGCTGAGCTGCAGTCGAAGCTGCAACGGATCGCTCAGGGCTATGCCCCGGAGCCGGGAGAGGAGTTTCTCGATTGGGTCAAAGAGCGGCTGCTGGTGGAGGATAGCGAGTGGAAACAGCTGATCGAGGCGGTGCGGCGGGACCATGCTCCGGACCCACCCAATGAAGATCTCGTTACCGAAGAGATCGCGAACAAGCTGGTTCGTCACCGCCTACCCGGGGCTGAGGTCTGGATGGTATCGGCCCTCGAGCAGATGCCGAGAATCCTGCATTCCCTGGCTTCGGCCGGAACAAGGGATCTTGATGAGCTGATCGAGCAGCTGGAGGTTGATGAGCAGTTCTTCTCTCCCGGTTGCCTGGCTCGGGTCCGGCGGTTCATCGCATCCACCGGGGCGGGCCGGGAGCAAGTGGAGCACCACCTGTCTGCGCTGGTGGCTGAATGGCTGCGCTTCTATGGACCCGTATCTTTGAGCTGGATCGCGAACTGTTTCGGATTGACTCCGGCCGGAGTGGAGTCTCTGCTCGATACGCCGGTGGAAAGTGGGACCGTGGTTGTGGACCAGTTGACCCGGGAGAGTTCCTCCCTACAGGTCTGCGATGCGGATAACCTGGAGATTCTCCTGCGCCTGAGCCGGAAAGGAGGGCGGCCAGCCTTTACAGCTCAGAAACCGGATCGGCTTGCTCTGTTTATGGCGTTGCAGCAGGGATTGGTCGATCGGGAGCACCGGGGTAGCAGTCTGGTGGATCTGCGGAGGGTTTTAGAGAGCCTGTTCGGTTTTCCAGCTCCGGTTCGGCTGTGGGAGGAGGAGATCTTTCCCGCCCGTCTCAAACCCTACTACGGTTCCTGGCTGGATGAGTTACTCCGCGGCAGCGAGCTGCAGTGGTTCGGCTGCGGGAGGCAGCGGATCGCTTTCAGCTTTGCCTCGGACCTGGAGCTGTTTCTCGAATCCGAAGAACCCGGTGAAGCCGGGGAGCAACAGAGTTTGCTTCCTTCCTCCCGCGGGAAATACTCGTTCTGGGAGCTGGTCGATCACTCGGGATCGACACCGGCGGATACCACCCGCAAGATCTGGGAGTTGGTTTGGAAAGGCGAGCTGGCCTCCGATTCCTTCGACGTGCTGCGCAGGGCTGCAGCGGGAGGTTTTCGACTACCTTTGGACAGATCCAGAGGAGGCGGGGGTAAACGCATCGCCCGGAGAGGTGCACCGGGCAGGGCGGGCTATGACAGGTGGCGAGCATCCCACCCTCTGGCCGGCAGCTGGTACGGGATCGACCGCGGCCCGGAGGCGGACCCGCTGGAAGAGGAGGAGCTGGCTCGGGAACGGGTCCGCCAGCTGCTCCAGCGCTACGGGATCATCTTCCGGGAGATCGTGACCCGAGAGCTTTCACCCCTGCGGTGGTCAAGGATATTCCGCACGCTTCGGATCATGGAGCTGTCCGGAGAGATCCTCAGCGGCCATTTCTTCGAAGGAATTTACGGGCTGCAGTTCATCAGCCATCGGGGCTTTCGAATCCTTCGAGACGGTATGCCGGAGGAAGCGATCTACTGGATCAACGCCGCCGATCCGGCCTCTCCCTGCGGGTTGGGACTCCCCATTACCGGGCTTCCCCCACGCCTGGCATCAAACCACCTGGTGTATCATGGAAGCATGCTGGTTCTGGTGTCCAAGAGGAGGGGCGCCGAGGTACAGCTGCGGGTGAAACCCAAGGACTCTTCGCTGCATGATTATCTGCGGGTTTTCACGGATCTGCTCAGCAGGGATGCGGCACCCAGGAAAACGGTTCGAGTAGAACGGATCAATGGTTTGCCAGCCGGCCAGAGTCCGTACATGGGGGCTTTTCTGGAATATGGGTTTCTCAATGAGTACCGAGGACTGGTTCTGCGGGCCGGCTATTGAACAACAGCCAGACAAGATATCCCGAGTTTCACAGGGCGGCGGCACGGGGAGTCTGGATTATTCCAGCTCGTGGAACTCCCTTATATCCTGTTTCCAGCGGCGAAAGGTGAACAGATCCCGAAGCTTGAAGCGCTCCTTCCTACCCATGGTCAACCAGAGCTTGTCCCCGGGCATCGGATCGTTCGCTGTATAGGCAACCAGGTAGTAGGTGCCGGAGCGGCGGATTGTTCGGGTAACCTCGATATGAATCCAGGATTCCGTTCCGGTGAAGTGTTCATGAAAAAACCTGGGAGTTCCCTGACTGGCATAGATCTCCGCATCCAGATTCTGCGGCACTTCAAAGGGCAGCTCATTGGAATCGAATCCTGATCCTGCCAGTCCCGAACCGGTGAGTCCCGGACCGATCAACGCCAGGCTCGGCCGGTAATTTTTTAGTCGCTCGATCGCCGGCACGCCCACGCTGAAGTAGATCTCCTGGTTCTCCTTTGCCTTGAAACGGAACCAGACCTGTGGCCGCTCTGTCTCCAGAGCTCCGTAGTAGACCTGGGAAACATCCGGTCTGGTGATATTCAGAGCGCGGCTGTGGCGGTCAGGATTCTCTTCGGCTTCGATGGGCCGATGGCCGTACACTTGAAAGCAGGAAAAAACGCTCAAAACAACCACTACAGCGGAAATGGATTGGTAGTTCATCCGTTTTCATTACAGTATCATGAATGGAGCCTTCCGGTCCATAAAACCCGGGGGATCGATCCGCTCCGGCGGGAAATGACATTTATAAAGTGCTAGGCGAGCGAGGTTTCTATTGTGCTTTGACATCCGTGATTCCGGGGGTTGAAATTCTCGCCGGAAAACGAAATAGTAGGAGCCGATATGAAAAAAGGCGAGTGTAAAGGCGATCATCAGGGACATCTATGTGTTCTGGCCAGTAATGACCAGTTTGACAGAATCAAGGAACTGACTCAAAACCCGCAGTATATCTGTTTCAACTGCGGCAGAGTTGCCGACTGTGAAGACAATCTCTGCAACCCCATGTCTCTCAAAGATTAAACCACCTTCCCGGTTGGCAGATACCGAATAGACATTATTCTGCTTGGAATATCAATAATCACTTCTATTTGATCCCGTGTCGTATCCGTGACCGCTGCCGCACGGCCGCGGTTTTCGGTGAGGCTTGCGGGTCGAAACGCTGAGATAAAAAAAACCAAAAACTCCCCCCAAAAAAAACGAAACGCTTTCTGAAACGCTTATAGAGACGATTCTGAAACGGCTGTGCGTTACAAAGAGCAAGTTCCATGGGACGAACACTATTCACGTAGGAGGAAACCTATGAAAAAGCAAACTGCAATCGCTCTTGTCGGTTTGTTGGTCATACTCCCGCTTTTGCTGACCAGCTGTGCCTCGATGGCCAAGACCGATGTCGACGCGTTCAGGAGGGCCGTGGAGGAGATCTGGGAGAAATACTCCGAGGCTCTCACGAATGGAGACCCGGGTCTTTTTGTTGCCATCCACGCAGAGGATGTCGTGAAAATGGCCCCCGGGGCACCAGCAGGTATGGGCAGCCAGGCTGTCGAAAAAAGAATTCGAGGCGGGCTTGAAACGATGGAGTTTGAGGACTTTTCCATTAAATTGGAAGAGGTGGAAGCTTTCGGAGATTTGGGTTTTGCCCGGGGAACCTATACCTATACGGCAACGGTACGGGCGAACGGCCAGACAATTAAGTTCGACGGCAAGTATCTTACGGTGTTCAAGAAGCAGCCGGACGGGTCCTGGAAGATCTATCGTGACTGCTATAATTCCAACACCCAGTAGGAGCGGGTGCCTTACTTTGAGCCGGCTGGTACAGAGAATTCGGTAGTACAATGAGAGGCGGCAGAGGAAAACCGGGCCGTCCGCCAATCACAAGAGCTGAAACGAATATCAAGCCGAAGGTATTGCTCGTGCTGCGGGAAAACTCCAGCGATCTTGGGTACATGCTGCGTACAGAGGTAGGGGTGATGGTGGCGATGTTGGAGGCGGCGGGGCTTGCGGTGGTTACGGCATCGGAATCCGGCAGGCCAATGGGAGAAGGTATCTGGAAGATCAAGCCGGAACTGAAGCTGAGCGACGTGCGCATGGCGGACTACGTGGGCCTGCTGCTGCCATCCCTGGCCGTGGGATTGGTGGTGCCTGTTCCGGCCAAACTTATCAAGATCCTCCGCCGAGCCGTAGCCCTCGAAACCCCTGTGGCTGCCCAGCACGGATCGGTGGTTGTATTGCAGCGCTCCGGTGTGCTGAAGAAGAAAAAATATGCCTTCGAGCGGCCGGTGTTCAGGGAAGGGGAGTACGCAGGTACCGGGGTGGTCCGGGACGGCAAACTTATCACCTCGGGTACCTGCCCCCATCTTGCCCGGGAGACCGGCAGACCCGATGGAACCGAGACTCTAATCCGGCTATTTGTCGAAGCGATAGCCGACTGTAGAGAAAGAAATATGTGATCCGTAGCACCAAGTGGGTGTATGGTATTTCACTAATATCTCTCTCAGTTGGGCTGATAGGCCTGTCTATTGTTTGTGTTACCGAATGGAATTTCGGCGTAGCGGATTCACCGGAATCACCGAATACCAGTGTCGGGTTGGAGTAGATTGCTCAACCGAATCGTTCCCGGGATATCTCAATCGAGTAGGGCATACCTTATGCGACTATGGCGGCGTGGAACGAGTTACCATCAAGTTCAGGCTCGATTAAACACCCAACGATATTGAAACGCTATTTCTGGGATACTGTCACGGTTGTAAGATGAGGAGGGAAACCGATGAAAGGTGGAAGAATGAAAATGGTTTTGTCGCTACTCCTATGTATCTTGCCAATGATGGTATGGAGTGGTGGTCGGGGAGACACACACGGAGAATTGCTAATACTGGAGATTGGTCAGGAAGACGGAAGCTACGTTGAATTTGCAAACAAGGGATTCCGCGATCTTGATGAGTTTCACTGCAGCACGGAACAGATTACTAGTGCAGATACCTTCCCACTCGGGCACTTCATTCTCGGCGTGGTCACCGATAGGGGGGTGTCGCGGGTAGTCTTTGATCTTATTTTTGACGAGGCGTACGATCGAGTGGTGCTGCGACTAGCTAGAGAAGGATCCGAAACGACGGTCGTTACCGTTGACGAAAAGACTGAGTATCAGGTGACCGCGGAAATGCTCGGAAGCAGGGACGGCAACCACTTCGGGGTCTATGATCTGCTGGTAGGTCCGCTTGAGAAGGGCAAGCATACTATTGTCTTGACTGTTCTCGACGACGGAAAGAGTGCTGGCCACTACGCTTGGGATGCTTTGAAGCTTCTGGTTCGCTAGTGACCTAAACCACTGCGTGTTGTAGTGGCTCGCCCCTCCTTGGGTATAGCATCTCTCACAATATTTTCTCTTCAATTTTTTCACTATTCCTATACAATATATGGTAGAAGGCGGTGGGCGGTTGGCTGTCTCATGACTAAAGCGCACCTGAGTCCTTCACGCATCAGATCACAATCACCTCCTGCTTACCCATTCGAGCAAGGTTGGTCGTATGTCCCGGTTGGCACTGTACCTCTTAGGACCTCCCCGATTTCAACTTGACGAGGTTGACATCTCGATCCCGCGGCGAAAGGTTGCCGCGCTTCTGATTTATCTGGCGGTAACGGCCAAAGCCCACAGCCGGGAAATGCTGGTAGATCTTCTTTTTCCCAAACAGTCGCGTCAGCGGGCACGAGGGGATTTCAGAAACACTCTTTCACTTCTCAGGAACAGTATTGGTGACAACCGTATGTTTGTTGACGGTTCAATTGTCTGTCTGAAGGCAGAGGATGATATTTGGATTGACGTCACTGAGTTCCGCGCATTGTCAGCAGAAGCATCAGAGAGCACTTTACAGCCTTCGAAACGGATAAAAACGCTTGCCGCCGCGGTTGATCTGTACAGTGGTGATTTTCTTTCCGGCTTTTTTCTCAAAGACAGTGTCAGATTCGATGAATGGCAGTTTCTCGAGGAAGAGGGTTTGCGAAGGGATTATTCGTCAGCGCTTCAGCAGTTGGTCACGTTACTGGAACAGAGGGGAGACCTGGAATCTGCAATCGACTATGGCAGAAAGTGGCTCGCCTTAGATCCCCTGGAAGAAGCCGTCCATCGAGAGCTCATCCGCATGTATGCGGCGGCGGGGAACCGGACGCTGGCGTTGCGACAGTATGAAAAGTGCAGGGAGATATTGGAAAAAGAGCTGGCAGAGAGCCCGGAGGAGGAGACAGAGGAACTTGTAGAACAAGTACGCTCCAAGAGTTCTATTAGAAGCAGCAGGTCCCGCTTGGAAGAACATCCCAACAACCTTCCGCTCGAACCGCTGCCGTTCGTCGGCCGGGAAGCGGAGCTGTCGGAATTAATCGATACGCTGAACAAGACGGAAGTGCAGATCTTGACGCTGACCGGTGCCGGAGGCACGGGCAAGACTCGATTAGCGATCGAAGCGGCTACTCGCCTGGCCGCTGGATTCGACCATGGGACGTTTTTCGTGGATCTTACCAGAGCACGAAAAGCAGCGGAAGTGATTCCTGCACTCGCCAGGGTATTGGAAATCCGAGAACCAATTGGTCGCTCCAGCAGTTTGCTTGCGATTGTGAAGGGATACCTCAGAGACAGGCGTCTGCTCCTGCTTTTGGATAATTTCGAGCACGTTTGTACGGCTGCGGATCAAATCGCCGCGCTCGTCCATGACAATCCCGATTTGAAGGTCCTGGTGACCAGCCGGGAACGGCTGCGCATAAAGGGCGAGGTGGAACTGCAGATTTCTCCTCTAAAAAATCCCGAACCCGAGGATGAACGAAATACCCGGGCACTCCTGAAGGTTGAGGCGGTGCGCCTGTTCACCCTGCGGGCTAGCGCCGTAAATCCCGACTTCTCCCTTACAGATCAAAATGCCGGGGCTGTAGCCGAGATTTGCCGGCATCTCGATGGCCTGCCTTTGGCGATCGAGCTGGCCGCATCTCGAATTAACATCCTCTCTGCTCAGGATCTGATGCAGATGCTCGAAGACAGACTTGCGCTCCTCCGGGAACGTTCCAGCGCCCGACCGCCGAGGCATCAGACACTTTGTCGTGCCATAGACTGGAGCTACAACCTGCTCGAAGAAGAGGAAAAGAAGTTGTTCACGAACCTGTCGGTTTTTTCCGGAGGATGCAGTTTCCAGGCTGTCGAGCAGGTTTGTGGAACCGAGGATTCCCCCGAAGAATCCGGCCTCCTCGATACTCTGGCTTCTCTGATAGACAAGAACCTCGTCAGACAGGAAATCGTAGACGGGGACAGTCGATTTTCCATGCTCGAAACGATCGGGGAGTGTGCCCGAACCCATATGGGGGAGGTTATCGAAGCCCGGGCCGTACGGAAGCGACACGCTGAGCACTACTTGCGTTTGGCCTTGAAAGCGGAGCCCGAACTGCACGGTCCCGATCAACTGCGTTGGCTTGATCGATTGGAACGGGAGAACGGTAATCTCTACGCCGCATTATCCTGGTGTCTGGAGGAGCGGCAGATTAAAAAAGCGCTCCAATTGGCGGCATCTTTAAAATGGTTCTGGTACCGGTACGGCCACTTCAGCGAGGGAAAAAATTGGCTTGAGCAAACACTCCTCGCCGCTTGCACTGCAAAACATCCACTGCTTCGGGCCAAAGCACTGGATGCGCTAGGTTGGACTCTTTTCATTCAGGGTGAATGGGATAAAGCACGACAACTGTATGTTCAGAGCCTGGAGCTGTTCCGCGAGCAAGGCGATCGGGCGGGAGAGGGGATCGCACTTTCGGATCTGGGCGTGGCGGAAAGGTGGCTGGGAAACAGCTCCAAGGGCGACCGGTACTGTGCGCAGGCGGTGGAGATCGCCCGGGAGGTCGGGGATCCGCTGCAGATTTCACTGGCCCTGATTTGGGCTTTTGCCACTACCGGTGGGGTCTTTGACGGTGTCTGTCCAATAACGGAACTGGAAGAGGTTGTTGCTGTATCCCGGAGGCTGGGGAATCTATGGGGCGTATCGCACGGGTTGAACGGACAGGGGGATTTCCTTCGAGAAAGCGGGCGTTACGAAGAAGCGCGGCCTAGATACGAAGAGGCCCTGAGGGGATTCCAGAAGTTAAGAGATCGTTGGATGACCGCCTGGACTTTAGAAGGCCTGGGAACCACGCTATCCCGACTGGGAGAATATTGCAGCGCCAGGGAGTGTTTGAAGCAGGGGCTGTCCCTGTTCCGGGGACTTGGGGATAGGGAAGATGCCGGGCTCATGCTCGTGAGATTGGGCATGGCCGAGCGAGCTGCAGGGAACCATCGGCAAGCAGCTCGTATTCTGGGAGCATGCCAGGCACTGCGTGGGGTTTCTCAGGGAAACACCGAAGCGCGTAGCGGAAAAATCGAAAAGGAAACCCAAAGAACTTTTGCTGAATATGCACGCGGCTATCCGGAAGAATGGTCCAAGGGGAAGGTCATGTCGTACGAGCAAGCCGTCGGGTTCGCCCTGAACACCGAGAAACCTTGACTCCGAAGCTCGTTGCCCAGAGGCTTGAGGATCGTCTATAATCGAGCCCGTGAATCTGCGATCCTTCAAACGCTTCGACAACACCATCAGCCGCCGGCTGCAGGAGACAGCCAAGAATCCTTGGGTCCTCAAGATTCTAGCCGTGCTCGCCCATTCCGCCGACTCCGTTGTGGTTGTTCCCTGCCTGCTTGCTCTTTGGTGGCTGCATGAGTTTTCCAGGCAGAGTCTCGTGATCCCCGTTGCAGTGGGTTTTGCCCTATCCATTGTTGTCACCTCTGTCGTGAAGTTCGTTGTTCGTCGACGCAGGCCCGCTGGGCAGTGGGGAGCATTCTATAGAAAAACCGATCCTCACTCATTTCCTTCCGGACATGCTTCCAGGACCATCACCATGACGATCATCGTGTTGGCAGGGCGTTGGCCGTTGATCGGGGCGGCCCTGCTTCTCTGGTCCCTGCTGGTGGGACTGGCTCGCATCATCCTGGGCGTACACTATCTGTACGACGTGCTGGCCGGCTATCTGCTCGGCGTGGGTATCGGTGCCGGGATGTGGCTGCTCATGGACTTCAATATCCTCTTTTAGAGAGAGCGCGTCGTGAAGGATGCTCTTCATCTGCCGGTTTCCTGCAACAAAGACTGCGGAGGCGGCTGCCCCCTGATTGCTGAAATCGCAGATGGAAAACTGCTTCGGATTCGTGATAATCCCTTACGACCGGCGCATATGAGAGGCTGTGTGCGGGGTTACCAGATGCCCCGCACCGTGTATCATCCACAGCGGCTGAGATCTCCCCTGGTGCGCAGCGGTCCCCGCGGTACCGGTCAATTTCGCGAAGTCGGCTGGGATGAAGCCCTGCGGATCGTAAGCGAGCGGCTTCGGCAGATACGGGAAACCTGGGGAGCGCAATCGATACTGCGGTTGGGGGATTCGGGATCCTGCCGGGGAGCTCTCCATAACACCGAACTGGTGACACGGCGTTTCTTGAGCCTATTCGGGGGCTATACGGATACCACCGGGAGCTACAGTTCCGGTGCCGAGGTGTTTGTCGCTCCCTACCTGTTCGGTCCCGGACATGTCTTTCGCTCCGGGATCGATGCGGCTACCCTGCGTCATTCCCGTCTGATTCTGCTTTGGGGCGCCAATGTGGCGGATACCCGCTTCGGCTGCGAGCTGGGTAGCCGTATCCGCGATCAGAAAAGAAGGGGCGTTCCGGTAATCGCCGTCGACCCGCGGCGTTCACGCACGGTCCTGCGCTTCTCCGATCTCTGGATCCCCGTGAAGCCCGGAACGGACGCCGCCCTGATGGCGGCGCTCCTGTATGTGTTGCTTGGCGAGAATCTGGTGGATAGGTCGTTTATCCGGAGGGCGAGCGTGGGGTTCGACGTGCTGGAACGCTACCTCCGAGGTACGGATGACGGACAACCGAAAACCCCCTCCTGGGCCGAGGGGATTTGTGCAACCCCGAGGGAGCTGATTGTCCGGCTAGCCCGTTTATACGGCAGCAACAAACCTGCGGCTCTGATCCCGGGACTATCCATACAGAGAACGATCGCCGGGGAAGAGGCGATCAGGATGGCCGTGGCACTGCAGACCGCCACCGGCAACATCGGTGTTCCCGGCGGATCTTCGGGCTCGAACATCTGGGGCCGGTTGCCTGAGCCGCGCTGCGGCCATCTGCCCGTGCCGCCAGCCCCGCAGCTGTCCGAGACACCGGTTTACAGCTGGCCCGATGCCATCCTCGAGGGTAGAGCGGGGGGATTTCCGGCGGAGATCAGGGCCATCTACAACGTAGGGGGGAACTACCTATCTTCAGGGAGCGATCTGCACAAGAGCATCCGGGCCTTCGAGAAGGTGGAGTTCTCGGTGTGCCACGATTACTTTCTCACACCAACGGCCCGCTACTGCGACCTGGTGCTGCCGGCAACCACTTATCTCGAACGCTCCGATGTGGTATTTCCCGCAACCAATCATCTGCTGTACTCTCATCGGGCGATTGAGCCGGTTGGACAGGCCAGAAACGACTACGACATCTTCTGTGAGTTGGCAGAGAGGCTCGGCTTTGGCCGGGAGTATTCGCAGGGGCGACGTGCGGAGCAGTGGCTCGATTACTTTCTCGAAAACTCGGAAGTGGAGGATATCGAGGAGTTCCGCCGCACGGGAATCTATATCGGCGCCGAACAGGAGCGCTGTGGACTGTCCGAGTTCGTAACCGATCCGGAATCCCATCCACTGGACACCCCTTCCGGAAAGATCGAGATCGCCTCGAAATCATATGCGGATCTCGGATTTCCCGAAATTCCCACCTGGCGGGGTTTTCAGACCACAGCCGAGCACCCGCTTCATCTGATTACACCCCACGCCCGTTACCGGATCAACTCCCAGTACGCCAACGATCCTTGGTTCGTGCAGCGGGAGGAGCAGGCGCTGTGGATGCACCCTAGGGATGCGGAGGCGAGAGGAATCGAAGATGGATGTTGTGTGGAGGTGGAGAGCCTTGAGGGCAGGATGCGGATCCCGCTCCGCGTTACCGAGGACATTATGCCCGGGGTAGTGTGTCTGCTGGCCGGAATGTGGCCCGGGATCGGACCGGACGGCATCGATACCGCCGGGGCGGCGAACATCCTTACCTCGACGGTTCCCACCGAACCCAGCCGGAGTTCCCGGACCCATTCGGTGGCGGTGGAAGTACGACAGGTCTAGGCGCTACCGGGTGAGGTACGGCTGGCTTGAGCACCGCCGGCCGAGGTGCCGCCGGTCTAGGTACAACCGGCCAGGAAGCCACCGGCGCAGATGTTGCAGATGGACCTACGGCTGCTGGCCATCCCCCGGAGCCGAACCCCGTGAACTCAGGTACGCAGCCAGCGGGGTATGCGGAGCAGCAGCAGAAGGCCAATCGCCGCCATGGAAACCGCCAGGGTTATGATGATGGCTCGACTCGGCGGAGAATCCACGGCCAGACGCTTGATCAGGATACCGAGAAAGGCCCAGAGGATCACCAGGGCGTAGAACAGGTCGCTGCGGGTGAACAGCACGGCCAGAGCGATCAGGGCTGCAACAATCAATACCACGACCGTCCAAAGTTCCTGAGAAGCGCCGAAGCGATTCCAGCCGACGTGCACGAGTACGGCCGTGAGGTTGGCCACGGTGGCCACGGTGATCCAGCCCAGATACACGCTGAAGGGAAGGTGGACCACGAGCCTCTCTGTCCAGGAGACGGACCGGGTACCGATCCCCAATCGCAGGTACACGGCCAGAAGGCTTGCCAGAAGCACAAGCATCAGCACCAGGGAGGCGCCTACCCGCTGATAGTGCCAGAGGAAGATCCAACCGATGTTAGCGGCTGAGGCAACGATGAAAAACGGACCGATTCTCTGCAAGAACTCCGCGCTGTTTCGAGCCGGTGCAGCGATCTGGTAGATGGCGAAGATTGCCAGGAGAAGGTAGATGAGCCCCCAGATGGAAAAGGTCAGGCCGGCGGGGACGAACAGATTCGGATAGAGGTCGGACAGCTCCCCTGTGGTTTTTCCATTGATCGGCAGGGCATTGGCCATGGCGTTCACCGCAACCGTAGCCAGGAAGGCGACAAGATTGAGTGTCTTCAGCAGCCAGAGAGTGCTTGCTTTAGCCATACGGGTTTCCTCCTTGTAGAATCGAAAGGGTACCCCTTGAGTATAGTGTGCCCGGTTCAGGCTTGGCAACCTGAGAACGGCAGCCGAGAACGGGTGGCAATGCCGGAACCGGCAGCCGAAAACGAGCAGCTTGACACCCCAGCGAGCCCTCTGATAGTGTTGCTGTTGAACCTTTCAGCGGAAGGCGGTGCAAATCCGCCGCGGACGCGCCACTGTAACCGGGAACGAACGCTCTACGGTATGGCCACTGGGACACCGGGAAGGCCTGAGCGCAGAGGATGATCCGGAAGCCAGGAGACGCTGGGGCCTCGCTTCAAAGATAGCAGGGCTATGCCTGCACGCGAGAGATCTGCAGGAGGTGTTCCATGAACATCATTAAGAAACGCTCATTTCACTCTTGCCTGGTTTACACCTTGACGGCGATGCTTTTCCTGGGTGCACAAGGATTTGCCGGCGGCCAGGCGGAGCCGAGTGAAAACATACAGGGCGCCGAGGTTTCCTCGGGGGGCAGGGCTTCCGCCACTTACCCTCTCGAGATTACCGATGACACGGGAAATACCGTACGACTGGAGCGTAGACCCGAGAGAATCATCTCCCTCACCTCCTTCACCGATGACATTTTGATCGATCTGGTCGATCACCGGCGTCTGGTTGGCGTCACCAACTTCGCCGAGGATCCGACGATCTCCAATGTCGTCGACAGAATCGCCGATATCCCGAACAGGCTGACCTCGAACGTGGAGGTAATCCTCTCTCTGCAGCCGGATCTGGTCTTTGTGGCCAACTGGAGCGAGGCCGCCAAAGTGACCCAGTTGCGGGATGCGGGTATTTCGGTTTATCTCATTTCCACCGGTCTGAGTGTTCCGGTGATCCAGGAGAAGATCAGAACGATAGGTCTGCTGGTGGATGCGGTGCAGCAGGCCGATGCCATGGTCGAACAGATGGACAGTAGACTCGCGGAAGTCGAGCGGGTCGTTTCCTCGATTCCCGAGCAGCAGCGGCTCACCGTAATGGATTATGCCACCTTTGGTTCGGCTCAAGGGGTGGGCAGTTCCTGGGACGAAGTGATCCGCCGGGCGGGTCTGATAAACACCGTCGGAGAGTTCAACGCCGACGAGTGGGGACAGGTACCCCTGTCCAAGGAGAAGGTTCTTGAGCTGGATCCGGACCTGCTCATTCTTCCGGGGTGGGTCTACGGCGATCCCGGCGGCGCCGCTGCTTTCTTCAAGCAGACCTTGGAGGATCCCGCCCTGAAGGGATTGTCGGCGGTACGGGAGGGACGGGTCTATCAGATGCCCGAAGGGTTGAAGGCGGCGACCTCCCAGTACATCGTTGATGCCGTGGAGCATCTGGCACGGCTGGCCTATCCTGATTCTTTTCCCGACTGACGAGAGCTCCCGCCACGGGAGTTTGGATACAGCGATGGTTCGATACATTCTATGAGAAGAGGGAAAACCGCGGTACTGCTGCTTCTCATTCTTTTGCTTTTCGTGGTTATTGTTCTGTCCATCGGCAGCGGAGCGGTGCGGGTGCCGCCGTTGTCGATCCTGAGGTTGCTGCTTCACGGAGTCGGGTTTCGCTCCATCGATCTGCCACCGCAGATGCAGCGGAACATCGTACTCCACATTCGCTTGCCCCGGGTATTGGCTGCCATGCTGGTTGGGGCCGCTCTGGCCATGGGAGGAGTGGCCATGCAGGGGCTGTTTCGCAACCCAATGGCCAGCCCGGATATCCTGGGCGTATCCACCGGGGCGAGCCTGGGAGCGGTTATCGCCGTCACCACCGGCCTTTTCGGGGTGAACATCTTTTTCCTGCCCCTTTTGGCCATCATCGGCGCCCTGATCGCCGCCACGCTGATCTATCTGATCTCCAGCTATAAGGGAAAGACATCTCTGCTTTTTGTCGTGCTGGCCGGATTGGCCATCTCTTCCCTTTTCAACGGATTGGTATCGGCGATCCTGCTGTTTTCACAGGAGTACGAAGTCAGCCAGTTCATCTTCTGGACCATGGGCGGATTGGAAGGCCGGATGTGGAGACACGTTCTGCTGCCCCTTCCAGTGCTTGTCCCGGGCGTGGCCGTTCTGTTTCTGTTTACCCGGGAGCTTAATCTGTTTGCCCTGGGCGAGGAGAGCGCCCATTCCCTGGGTATGCACGTGGAGCGCACCAAGCGGATCATCCTGGCCATTACCGCGGTGGTTACCGGCTTGGCAATTTCCATCAGCGGTCCGGTGGGATTTGTCGGGCTGCTGATTCCCCACCTGTTTCGTATGCTGATCGGTCCGGACCACCGGCTGCTGCTGCCGGTGTCTGCCGTCGGGGGAGCCCTGTTCCTGCTGACCTCGGATCTTTTGGGACGGATCCTGATTCCCCCCTTCGAGATTCGGGTGGGCATCATCACGGCCGTGCTGGGAAGTCCCTACTTTCTCTATCTGATCATCCGCTATCAGCGTAAAGGCTTGAGGGGTTTCGGTTATGACTGACAATCTGATCGAAACGCGCGGAGTTTCTTTTTCCATCGCCGACAAGCAGATCATCGATCGGATCAGCATTTCGGTGAAACGGGGTGAGTTTGTCGGCCTTGTCGGCCCCAATGGAGCGGGAAAAACCACCCTGCTGCGGCTGCTGATCGGGGTACTGGCCCCGACGAACGGAGAGATTCTACTGGACGACCGCAGGCTTCAGCAGATTCGGCTGCGCGAGCGGGCCCGCAAGGTGTCGTATCTGAGCCAGGAAACCACTACCGTTTTTCCCTACCCGGTGCTCGATATCTTGCTGATGGGCCGTTATCCCTTCTTGGGCCGGTTTCGCAGGGAGAGCGAATCGGATCTGGAGAAGGCCCGACGGGCTTTGGACTACGTGGGATTGAGGGGGTTTGAAGAACGCTATTTCAATGAGCTCTCCGGCGGTGAACGGCAGCTTGTCCTGTTTGCCAAGATCCTGGTTCAGGAGACGGAGCTGCTGTTGCTGGACGAACCGACTTCCAACCTGGACATCAAACACCAGGATCAGTTCTTCTCCATGGCCTATGAGCTTTCCCGGGAGAAGAAGGCTGTGGTGGCCGCGGTTCACAATCTGAATATCGCCTCCCAATACTGCAGCCGGCTGATCCTTCTGCATCAGGGTCGGGTGGCCATTGAGGGCAAACCCGAGGAGGTGCTGCGCAGCGAACAGCTCGATCCGGTGTATGAGACCAGGACCGTGGTGACCCGTAACACCTCCACGGGGGCGGTGGTGGTGAATGTGGCGCCCCGTACACCGGCCGGGCGCTACCCGATGCCCCTGGTACACATAATCGGGGGCGCCGGAAGCGCAATCAATCTGACCAGGGAGCTTGTGCGTCTCGGTTACAGGATCAGCGCGGGCATTGCCCACGAGTACGATGCGGATCAGAAGCTGTGGCAGGCTCTCGAGATTCCTTCCCTGGTTATCGGTGCTTTCTCCCATATCACGGCGGAGGATCTGCAGAAGGCCTTCAAGATGGTAGAGGAGGCGGATCTGACGGTTCTGTGCAGCTTCCCCATCGGCCCGGGAAACCGGGGAAATCTGAAACTGGCGGCTCATGCCCGGCGCCTGGTCATTCTGGAGACGGGGCCCAGGGAGGAACCCAGGTTGTTTTTTTCACCCGGCGCCCAGGCGGAGTTCTCCGCCGTGGCTGCAAAATCCGAACAGTTTGGCTATGGCCGTTTGTGCGAGCTTCTAGAATCGGAGGAAATAACTCCGAGGGCGAAAAAGCAAAGGGGGAAAAAGAGCGTTCAGGCGTAGCGTTTGCGGATTGCCCGAATCGTGTCGTAGTTTCTCTGAAACAGCGCCACCAACTCCGGATCGAACTGCCTGCCGGATTGCACCCGGATATAGCGAATCGCCTGTTCCTCTTTCCAGCTGTCCTTGTAGGATCGCTTGGACATCAGGGCGTCGTACACATCCGCCAGGGCGACGATTCGAGCGGCCAGGGGTATCTCCTTTGCTCGTTTGCCCGGCCCGAAGCGGATCTCTCTGGCGAAGATGTTGTCGATCTTTCCGGGATAACCACGGCCGTCCCAGCGCTCGTGGTGGTTGAGGGCAACCTCCGCGGCCATCCGATCCCAGGGAGAGTGAACGTATTTGAACAGCCGGGCCCCGTAGATCGTATGGGATTTCATCTGGGTTATCTCATCCTTGCCAAGGCCGCCGGGTTTTTTGAGAATCACGTCGCTGAGAGCCACCTTGCCCACGTCGTGAAGAATGGCGGCATGGCGGAGGATCTCCTTCATATGCTTGATCTTGCGATCATCGACCCTGTGGCGCAGGGCCCAGGCCTCGTACAGCTCGATCGAATAAGCCCCGACCCGCTTGGCGTGCTGGCTTGTTTCATAAGGATCCCGCAGCTCCGCCAGTTCCACCATGCGCAGCACCATCTCTCTGGACAACTTGGCTTTCTCGATGGCATTGGCCGCATTGCGGGCAAACTCGGTGATGTACAGCCGGTCCTGCATGGAAAAGGGGATGACGAGATCATTCTCGCCCTTGGCGTTGATGAGCTGGAGCACACCCAGGATCAGGTGATCCGTGGTCTCCAGAGGAACGACAAGAATGGACTGTGTCTTGTACGAGGTCTTCCTGTCGAAATCTGGATTGAAGTGGTAGCTGACATTGCTGGAGATGTCGTACACGTCATCGACCAGCAGGGCATCTCCGGTGGAGGCTACGTAGCCGGCCAGGGAGTTCTTGTCAATGGAAAGTCTCTTGTTGGAGTAGATGTACTTGTCTTTGGGCCGGTCTTCGCGGAACAGCGCTTCATTCTGTACATAGCTGAAGTACAGGTACCGTCCTGCGGCCAGATAGAGAGTGCCGGCCTCGGCACTGACAAACTTCCTGGCCTCGAACAGCACTTTTTCCAGAAGAGTATCCAGGTCCTTGATGTGATAGATCTCCTCGACGATTTGGAGGAGACGAGTCGGATCACGCCTGGAAATGCTCCGTACCCCCGGAGCCGTGTCGAGTGCTGTCATTGTCATTGAGCTCAGTCTCTATTCTTGTCTCTGTATATATTATTGGTAGCCCGTTTTTATAATACTACCACTTTTTTGTAAGGGACTGTGATACTATCCGTGGGGCTTTTGCTCGGCTGATCACTCGGTTATAGGATATGCTCCGGGAACAATCGATTACACGCCGCACAGGGGTATACGGACTTCTATACGGGCGCCCTTCAGTTCGTCCTTCTGAGGCGACCCATTGCCGGCCTTCACCCCGCCCCCGTAGCCCTCTACGATGGCTTTGACGATGGCCAGGCCCAGGCCGAGGTGACCGCCGGCGGGATCCCCGGATCCTGTGGTGGCCTCATCGGGGCGGTAGCTGAAGAAGCGATCGAATATCTTCTCCAGGTGCTGTTTCGGGATTCCCGGTCCGTCATCTTCGAAGCAGACTACCGCGTATCCCGAGGCGCGGGAAAGCACGACACGCACCGCCGTGGAGGCGAAGCTCAGGGCGTTTTCCAGCAGATTCTCCAGGACCTGGATCAGGCGTTCGGGAGCTATAGAGACGACAAGGGGGGTGTATTTATCGACCAGCTTCACCGGTATCGAAGGCTCCCCCCTGAGCCTTCGTGCCTCCACCACCTTCTTGAGGATCTGACTGATCTCCACCGAAGTCCGTGTTTCATCCTCCAACTGGGCGTCGAGCAGGGAGATCTCCCGTACCGCACCGAGAAGATGCTGCATACGCCCCACCTCTTTCTGAATCAGGGAAAGAAAGCGATTACGATCTTCGGTGGTTTTGCTCTGGGGGATCATCTCTGCGGCTGACCGGATGGAAGACAGAGGATTGCGGAACTCATGGGAGATATCTGAAGCGAAGGATTCGACGAACTCGAGGTGTCCACGGAGTTTTCGGGTCATCTCTTCCAGAGAGCGGGACAAATCACCTATTTCATCCCGACGACGGTTGAAACGGAACTGCCCGCGCAGCCGACCACGGTGATCGAGGATTTCCCGCGCCTGTCTGCGCAGCTTCCTTACCGGAGCGGCGATCGTGGTTGAAGCTAAAAGGCTCAAGGCCACCGCTGCAGCCAGGGAAACGAGAAAGATCGTGAAAATCTCCAGACGCAGCTCGTACAGATCCCGGAGAATGCGATAGGTGGATTGAGAGACCAACACCACGCCGACCACCGAATCCTTGCTACGAACGGGAATGGCGCTGTAGAGGGTGACGGATCGCTGTCCGCCCGTGGAAATACGGGTCATGGCGCCGTATCGTCCCTCCAGGGCCTCCCGTATCTCCGGTCCCATCAGGATATCCGTATTGACGTAGAACTCCGCCGATTCCAGGGGCGGCTGCGGCGGCCGAAACAGGCGGCGATACAGCTGCACCGGGTAGATGGCGATCCGGTACAGTATCCGTTGCTCCGCGGGCACCGTATCCCGGCCTTCTTCCGAGGGTACCCGGAGGAGCTCCTCCGGCTGCTCGGATTCCGGCTGGACCGAGGGTGGTCCTAAACGGCTGGAGTCGGCAAGCAGTCTTCCCTCCGGATCCAGGATCCGTAGACGCGCCTCGTGGCGCTGCTCCAGCTCGACCAGGATCTTGCGGGCGCTGTCCCGCTGAAGCGGATTCTCACCGGACAGGGCCGCAGCCAGGATCCGGCCCTGTTGAACCAGGGCGTGTTCCAGGGAGTGGAGCAGTTGTTTCTCATAGGTATCCAGATACAGCAGTCCAGCGATCGGCAGAAAAACGATGAGGATGTTGAAAGTGAGCAGACGAACGCTGATTCGAGAAAAGAAGATCAGGATTCTGTTGATCATGTTTGCGAGTCGGCTCGATAGCGATAGCCCAGACCGTAGATCGTCTCGATTTCATCGAACTCGGGATCCAGCTGTTCGATTTTTTTGCGGATCCGCTTGATATGTCCGTCGATGTTGCGGTCGCTCATGTATTCGTCGTACGGATAACCCTCCTTGAGAAGCTGTTCCCGGGTTTTGGCGAATCCAGGTTGGCGGATCAGCGCTTCCAGGATTCGGAACTCGGTTACCGTCAGAGCTACCCGTTGTCCCTTCCAACGCACCAGGTGACGACTTCGATCCATCTCGAGAGGCCCGCGGTGGACAGTTGTACGTTCCGTGTTTGCTTCTTCTGTCCGGACCAGGGCCTGCCGGCGAAACAGAACCTTCACCCGGGTCAGAAGCTCCCGGGTCGAGAAGGGCTTGCAGAGGTAGTCATCCGCGCCCAGCTCAAGACCCAGAACCTTGTCGAACTCCTCATCCTTGGAGCTCAGGAATATCAGGGGTAGTGTTTCGGAAAGCTTGCGTATCCTGCGGCACAGTTCCAATCCGTCCATCCGGGGCATGATGATGTCCAAAATTGCCAGATCGGGCAGCGTTTGCTGAAAAGCCTTCCAGGCTTGCTCTCCGTCCTTGTAGGCGGCCACCCGGTAGCCCTCCTGTTTCAGGGCATAGCTCACCAGCTCACGGATATTTTCCTCATCATCGACAAGCGCGACCAGGGGTTCGATCACAGGTTGCATCTAGTGAATAGTACCACAGCCTGTAATGCCCTTCCAGAAGGGCGGCGGCCACAATTTTGCCACAATTGTTCACAAAATCAGCTGACAAAGGACAGGAAGAGAACCGTCGGACGGGGTAGCCTCGGATACGAAGTCAATTTTACGAGGAGGTCGAACGTGAACAAACTCAAGGGTGCGCTTCAGGACAGCAGGAATTGGAGCACCGTGTTGAAGATGGTTCTGATCGGGGTGCTGCTGCTCGTCTTTCTGATTCCCCTGCAGATGATCCGGGCTCTGATCGAAGAGCGCAATATGACCCGCCTGGAGGCGGAGGGGGAGGTGATCGCAAAGTGGGGAGGAGAGCAGGTTATTGCCGGTCCGGTATTGGTTGTCCCTTATCTGAAGCGAGTCGAGGTCGAGGAGGGCAAGACCGAGGAGTACGTCGAACTGGCCTACTTTCTTCCCGATACCCTGGAAGTGGCCGGATCGGTAGACACGGATAAACGCAACCGCGGCATCTTCGAGGTCACCGTTTACACGGCGGATCTGCAGATCGAGGGAAGTTTCAGCGAGCCGGATTTTGGTGACTGGAGGATCGCCGAACGAGACATATTCTGGGAGGACGCCGCGGTGGTGGTAGAGCTTCCGGACATGCGAGGGCTCCAGGAGCGGGTCACCCTGCATTGGGAATCCCAGTCGATTCCCTTCTCCGCCGACCGGGGAGAAGTCGGGCTGTTCAGCGGGGAGATACGAGCGCCTCTGGAGCCGGGTGCCCTTGGGCAGCAGCGAAGTACCGGACAAACAGCTCATACCTTTGAATTCGATCTGCATCTTCAAGGCGGACGTTCCCTGAGTTTTGTGCCCCTGGGGGGACAGACCCGGGTCGAGCTGTCCTCCTCCTGGAACAGTCCCAGCTTCGACGGCGCCTTTCTTCCGAGCGAACGAAACGTGGGTGAGGAAGGATTCGAGGCCCAATGGTATGTACTGTCGCTGAATCGCGGTTACGGTCAGAGTTGGCTGCGCAGCCAGTTGGAAAGTCACGTATTTCTCGATTCAGTCTTTGGGGTGGAGCTGATGATTCCGGTGGATGCCTATATGAAATCCCTGCGCTCGGTGAAGTACGGGATTCTCTTCGTGCTGCTGCCCTTCCTGATCTTCTTTCTCTTCGAAGTCGCCGGCAGCCGCAGGATTCACCCGTTTCAGTACCTGCTGGTGGGGTTTGCGGTGTGTGTCTTCTACCTTCTGCTGGTATCGGTATCGGAGCATCTCAGTTTCGACTGGACTTAC
>Ga0272441_10003668_pt1 | contig 28954 bp, 29 predicted proteins | sample SSMProp6N_FD_193582 | JGI IMG/M metagenome (GOLD analysis project Ga0272441, IMG submission 193582) | Marine sediment archaeal communities from Little Sippewissett salt marsh, Falmouth, MA, United States - SSM-Prop-6N | ecosystem: Environmental > Aquatic > Marine > Wetlands > Sediment ... | reverse complement strand
CGCTCCTGCGTCTTCGTGATATAGCAAGGGTTGAACTTGGTTCCTACAGCTATGCTGTTCAGGCGGATGCGAACGGCAAAGAGTCTGTCACCATGGCAATCTACCAGTCTGCCGGCTCTAACTCGAACGATATCCAGATCGGTTTGCAGGCGGTGCTGGAAAAAGCTTCAGTTTCATTTCCCCATGGAATTGGCTATATGATTCCTTACAGCACGAAGCGCTCTCTTGACAAGTCGATCGATCAGGTGCTGCATACGCTTTTCGAGGCATTTCTGCTGGTTTTTCTCGTGGTGTTCATCTTTCTGCAGGATTTCCGTTCGACGCTGATACCTGCGCTTGCAGTTCCCGTGGCGATTATCGGCACTTTTTTCTTTATGACCCTCTTTGGTTTTTCCATCAATCTGCTGACCCTTTTTGCGCTGATATTGGCTATCGGTATCGTTGTGGATGATGCGATTGTTATCGTCGAGGCGGTTCACGCAAGGATGGAACACAACCGGCTTCCGGCACGTAAAGCGACGCACCTTGTGATGAGCGAGATTACGGGGGCTATTATTTCCATTACCCTTGTTATGGCTTCCGTGTTTCTTCCGGTCGGCTTTCTCGAAGGTTCGACAGGGGTGTTTTACCGGCAGTTTGCCTTTACGCTGGCTATAGCAATTCTTATTTCGGCGGTCAATGCCCTGACGCTCAGTCCGGCGCTCTGTGCCCTTTTTCTGACGAATGAGCATATCGGTGAGGGGGGGGGAAAGACCGGTTGGTTCAAGGGGTTTGAGCGACGCCTGTTCAAAGGGTTCAATACCGGTTTTGGCCTGCTCAACGAGCGCTATGTCAGGACGCTCGGGTTTCTCATCAGGAGGAAGTGGTTGAGCCTCGGCGGTCTTGTTGCTGTGTCCGGTCTGGCTTTCTGGATGGCCTGGTCGGCTCCGTCGGGTTTCATTCCTGATGAAGACAACGGCTTTTTTATCATCAGTGCATCATTGCCTGCCGGTGCCTCGCTTGACCGGACGATAGCGGCTCTTGACAAGGTGGAAGGGGTGCTTGAGGGTGATGAGAGCGTCGAAACCGTGATAGCCGTTTCGGGTATCGATCTTATTACAAGTTCAAGTTCTCCATCGGCTGGTCTTGTTTTTGTCAGCCTCAAAGATGCGGAGAATCGAGGTCCTGTTAAGGATATCGGGGCCATTATGGGTCGGATTACAGGAAAACTGTCATCGATATCCGAAGGGACTTTTTTCCCCATTCAGCCCCCAACCGTGCCGGGTTTCGGCAACGTTGGCGGACTTGAAGTCGTGTTGCAGGACAGGACGTCGGGTAGTCTTCAGGATTTCACCGGTGTGGCTGACGGCTACATCGGTGCGTTGATGCAGCGGCCTGAAATTGCCTTTGCGTTTACTATGTTCAATACGGGTTACCCACAGTATGAACTTGAGGTTGATAATGTCAAAGCCAGTCAGCTCGGGGTCGATGTCAAGGATCTTCTGAAAGTGATGCAGGCCTTTTACGGCAGCCTTCAGGTATCGGATTTCAACCGTTTCGGCAAATATTACCGGGTAGTTATGCAGGCGCGTGCAGAGGATCGGACCGAACCGTCTTCTCTTGAAGGGGTGTTCGTGAAAAACGCCTCAGGGGAGATGGTTCCCATGAACAGTATGGTGAAGCTGAAACGGGTCTACGGTCCACAGACGGTCGACCATTTCAATTTGTTCAACGCGTTGACGGTCAATGCCAGTGTTGCTCCGGGCTATACCACCGGTCAGGCTATCAAAGCGGCCGAAGAGGTTGCACTGTCAACGCTTCCGGCAGGGTTTTCCTATGACTGGAAGGGGGTAAGCAGGGAGGAGATTGAGTCTGGCGGGCAGTCTGTCTATATTTTTATTCTTTCACTGATCTTTGTGTATCTGCTCCTTTCGGCGCAGTATGAAAGCTATATTCTTCCGCTCGCGGTTATTTTTTCCATTCCAACTGGTATTGTCGGGATCTTTGCCGGCATACGGGCATTAGGGATTGAAAACAATATTTATGTGCAGGTGGCCATGATTATGCTGATCGGGCTGCTTGCCAAAAACGCTATTCTTATCGTCGAATATGCCATTCAGAGAAGAAGAGCCGGCATGCCTCTCCTCGATTCAGCTATCGAAGGTTCAAGGATGAGGTTTCGTCCTATTCTGATGACATCACTGGCTTTTGTTGTTGGTCTTTTGCCTCTTCTGTGGGCTTCCGGCCCTTCGGCGCTTGGCAACCATTCGATCGGTGCGGCAGCGGTAGGCGGAATGCTGAGCGGAGTGTTCCTCGGGGTTCTCATTATTCCCGTGCTCTACATGGTATTCCAGGGGCTGCAGGAGAAGATCAGCGGGCCTGCGCGCGGGTTTGATGATGATCCCCTTCAGGAGGAGTGATGCCAGTGCGATATGAATCGGCAGAGAGGAATTGATAACGGATGAAACGAGATACAATGAACATATCGGTTACACAGCGCATTACTCTGATTGCTTTGATGGCATCGCTTTCTTCATGCAGTATGAGCGGCAAATATATACAGCCGGAGACAGGCGTTCCATCCTCTTTCAGAGGAGAACAAAGCGCTCAGCAACACCCTCTTCACTCCTCATCAACGATAGGACGCCTTTCCTACAGGACTTTTTTTCAGGATCCAGCGCTGCTTGTGCTCATTGAATCTGCTATAGCGCATAACAGTGATCTTCAACTGGCGATGAAGAATATCGACTATGCATCGCTTACTCTCCGTCAGGCCGGGCTTTCGGGGCTTCCCGGATTTGGTCTGCAGGGGAGCGCCAGTTCATCGGGAACCTCTGACTACGGGAGTAGCCCGCTTTCCGATGGAGAAGAGAGCGTCGAGACGTTCAGCGCATCGGCTTACGCCTCATGGGAACTTGATATCTGGGGTAAAATCCGCAGCCGCAAAAAGTCGGCGCTTGCAGGCTATCTTGAATCGGTCGAGGCAGGAAAAGCGGTGCAGACCCGCCTTGTGGCTTCTGTGGCGGAAGGATACTCTACGCTGCAGATGCTCGATACACAGTATGCGGTAACCGCTCAAAACCTGGAGCTTGCCGCTACGACGCTTTCCATGATGCGTCTCCAGTATGATGCGGGGCTGGTGACCTCACTGGCGGTTGACCGGCAGGAGGCATTGAAGCTCGATGCCGAGGCCGGTCTGGCAAAGATCGAGCAGCAGATCGCGCTTCAGGAAAACGCGTTGAGCGTTCTGTGCGGAAGGATGCCTGAAGGTATTGAGCGTGGCGCTGTACGTCCTATGCAGAATCGCTTTTCCGCTGGCATTCCTGCCGCACTGCTTTCAAACAGGCCGGATGTCAAGGCTGCCGAGCTTGCGTTGATGAAAGCGCATGCAGAGACCGGAGTCGCAGCGGCAAACCTGTATCCGTCACTGACAATCAGTGCTGAAGCAGGCTCTGAGGCACTCAAGGCAAGCGACTGGTTTACGTTTCCCGGCTCATTGTTCAGTTTTGTTCAGGGCGCTGTTCTGCAGCCGATTTTTCAGCAGGGAACATTGAGGACAGCCTACAAGCAGTCGCAGGTCGTGCGTGAAGAGGAGGAGATACGTTTTCGCCAGGCGGTTCTCGATGCGGTCAGAGAGGTTTCTGACGCTCTTGTGACGATTGATAAGCTCGATGTTCAGCAACGGGCAGCAGAAAAGCAGGTCGCTCTTCTTCAGCAGTCGGTTACCAATGCCGGTCTTCTGTTTCAGGGCGGTATGGCTGATTACCTTGACGTTATTTCTGCTCAGTCCGCAGCCCTCGATGCGGAACTTTCCCTTTCAGATATTCGTCGTCAGCAGCGCAATGCGGTGACGGAGCTCTACCGGGCAGCGGGAGGGGGCTGGCAGTAGTGAGGCAACGCAGATAGACAGGAATATTTTGAAAAGCATTCGGGAAAACAGCATCTTTGCATACAATGCCTTTTCTGGTATTGTTCTGTCTTCTTTGTGAAGGCAGCTCCGGCTTCAGGAAATATTCTCTATTGAGTTGTTTACAGGCATAATTTATGGAAGAGATCAGGACAGAAATGATCATACCGGCCCGGCAGGAGACGGTATGGAAGGTGTTGACGAACTTTCCCCTCTACAGGGAGTGGAATCCGGTGATTCCGGAGGTTTCGGGTGATCTCGGCGTCGGACGGACCCTTGAGATTCAGATACGCTTTCCGCTCTTGCCTCCCGTCCGGATTGAGACGCACGTTATGATGGTTAAACCCGGTGAGAGTTTTTGCTGGAAAGGGCATATGTTTTCAGGACGCTTTGTTGAGGGTTTTCATTTTTTTGAGCTTCAATCAAAAGGTCCTGACAGGACGCTTTTTGTCAACAGGGAGGTGTTCAGCGGGATTCTTTCTGGCCCGGCACTCGTTCCTCTGGCCCGTATGCTGCAGGATGGTTATGAGAGGATGAACCTTGGTCTCAGGAACTATATCGAATCCGGAGTTTCTCATTGATGGTTCCCGGGCGGTATGTGGTTCATCAGGCCTGAGAATTTGAAACGATCAACTTTGATCGTATATTTATCAGCATGAGAGTTATGGTATTTTCTGTCTCCCCGGACAGCATAGAAAATACCCCGATTTATGAGGATTTTTTTCTTCTGTCGTTTTCCTCCGAGGGTCTCAGGATGTCGTTATAGTGAACTGAAGTATCTCCTTTATCATACTGATTCAGAATTCCAATCGTTTTTTGGAGATGACCAAGATGGCTGATAATAAGATGAATGATGTTGTCAACAAAGCCGCAGGGGTTGCTACCCTTGCAGGAAGTGCTATCATGTTTTCACCGTTAGGAATGCCTTTTTTGTTTCACGGGCTTTCCGGGGTGGTTATTGGCGGACTGGGGCTCTATGCTGCCGGTAAAGTTGCCGGATCCGTTCTCGAACAGAACGCGGCATCGTCACCTGAAAAAGCTCCTGATCCATCGTCTTCTGAAGATGCTCCTTCCGAAGATTCTTCCAGTTCGTCTGAGAGTGCCTGAATCGCTGTTCTCAGCTTTTTTTGCCTGCACTTCGGCCCGATGGCCGGAGTAGGTTCGTCACCTCCTCGGGAGTAGTGACAGGTAACCGGCAACTCCCTCCTTTACAGATATATGCGGCTGCGGAATTGTTCTCCTCGCTTGCTGTTTCAGCTCCGGGTATTGAACTGACCGGTTTTTCTTTTGTGGCATGCATCACTGTTGTGCCGGGAAGATAGAGCTGCTCTACGCTTTTTTTCAATGCTTTGAATGCAGGGTCCGATTGTGAGCCGGTCAGGATGACGGTGTTAGACGGATGGAGCAGCCGAGCGTATCCCGCGAGCATTTCCGGGAGCTGCATGCCGTTTGCGGCCAGTATAGCGCTGAAGTAGTACAGGGTCTTTTCGGCGATATCGAGATAGTGCTGTTTGCCTGTCATCAGCCATAATCTGCTGAAGTTCATGACACTGACAGAATTTGCCGATGGTTCGGCGCCATCATAGTCCTCTTTGAGGCGTATCGGCACAGAGGCCTCCTGCGACGAGGCATTGAAAAAACCTCCATGTTCGTCATCATAGAAGTGCTCACACTGACGTTCCGCAAGTTCCTGCGCCTTGTGGAGCAAGGAGTCGTCGAAAGAGGCTTCATAGAGATCCAGCAGGCCCTGGATGAGAAAGGCGTAGTCTTCTGCCTGGCCCGTAATTCCCGATTCTCCCTTGCAGTAGCGCCGTAAGAGATTTCCCGTGCCGTTTTCAAAGAGATTGTCGCCGATAAATCCGGCCGCTTTTTCGGCTGCGGTGAGATAGTCTGTATTCTGCAAGACGCGGCTGCCTTTTGCCAGTGCAGAGATCATCAGAGCGTTCCATGAGGTGATGATTTTATCGTCCCTGTCGGGTCGAGGACGTCTCATGCGGGCTTGAAACAGTTTTTCGATTGCAGACCTGCTCAGGTTTGCCACCTGATCTGTCGGGAGATCGAAGTGTTTGGCGGTGGTTTCTTCATCAGCCTTCAGCGAGAGAATATTTTTCCTCTCAAACGTTCCGTGCGGGTCTTCAAGGACATTGCCGTTTTGTTTGACGCCGTAGCGAAACGAGAAAATCTGCTCCTCGAGAGGGTCAAGGAGTTCTGCGATCTCTGTTTTTGTCCAGACATAAAATCCTCCTTCGATCTTCGTTTTGCTCTCTCTATCAGGGAAGCTGTCGGCATCTTCAGCCGAATAAAAAGCACCTTCAGGAGAGGTCATGTCGCACAGGACGTAATTGAAAATATCCTCTGCCGTTTGAGCATAGAGTGTTTCTTTTGTCAGTTGAAACGCTTCGAGGAAGGAGAGCGCGAGCAGGGCATTGTCGTAGAGCATTTTTTCAAAGTGGGGGACGTGCCATAACGCATCGGTGGCGTAACGGGCAAAACCGCCGCCTCCTTTTCCTTTGACACCGAGATGGTCATGGATGCCGCCCCTGGCCATGCGTTCAAGGGTCAGGAGTGCCATGGCCGAGGCTTCCTCACGACCGGTGAAGTAAGCATAATTGAACAGAAATGTCAGGATCGAAGGTCTTGGAAATTTCGGAGCGCTGCTGAATCCTCCGGCTACGGGATCGAAGTGGCTTGATATCTGCATGAATGCATCGTCCAGCACTTTCTCGCCAAGGCTTTCAGGGTGAGGTGCGGCAGTGGAAAAGGATTTGAGCTGGCTCTGTATCCCGTCTGCTACGTGTTCCAGCTTTTTTCTGTCTTCCTTCCATGCGTCGGCAATGGAGTGGAGCAGCGAAAGAAATCCCGGACGTCCGAAGCGGTCTTCAGGAGGATAGTAGGTCCCGCCGTAAAAGGGTTTGAGCTCAGGTGTGAGCCAGACAGACATCGGCCAGCCGCCCGAGCCTGTCGAGGCCTGCACATAGGCCATATAGAGCCGGTCGATGTCGGGGCGCTCTTCTCGATCGATTTTTACCGGAACAAAGCTATGGTTGAGCACTTGTGCGATCTCGTCATTTTCAAACGATTCACGCTCCATAACATGGCACCAGTGGCAGGTGGAATATCCGACGGAGAGAAAAATCGGTTTATCCTCCCGTAGCGATGTATTGAAGGCGTCTGGCCCCCAGGCAAGCCATTGCACAGGGTTGTATGCGTGCTGGAGCAGATAAGGACTCTTTTCTTTGCTGAGAGCGTTAGGGACTTTGTTTTTCTCTTTCATTGTCATTCGGGTTTAGAGCTTGAATAGCAATTGCAACAAGAATGATCGGCGGTAAGTTCAGCTGAACCCTTCAGACTTCAGTGGGTAATAAAAAAAAAGGATTAATTTTGTCCGAATAAGAAACCCTCAATGCTCAGAATTGGTTATACTTTCATGGTCTATTAATGAGATTGAGGTTCCATGCTGAAAAAAAATGTGTCATGAAGGGATTCAAGACAGTGCTGGTCATGGTAATGTGTAGCATGTTTTCGTTTATCATCATTTCCTGTGCTACAGCAGGAGAGGATAATGATAGTAGCATGAAACAGGCAAACAATGGTTTAAAGGAGAGTGAGATGGGATACAGAGTATTGACATCTGAAGAGGAGAGGGTTATTGTCGGAAAGGGGACCGAAATGCCATTCAGTGGCAAGTATGTTGATTTTCATGAAGAGGGCACGTACGTTTGCAGACGATGCGATGCACCGTTGTTCCGTTCATCTGATAAATTTGAGTCCGGGACCGGATGGCCGAGTTTTGACGATGAAATTCCCGGAGCGGTCACACGAAAAACTGATGCAGATGGAAGGAGAACTGAAATTCTCTGTGCCAATTGCGGTGCACATCTGGGTCATGTGTTTCTTAACGAAGGGCTTACCGGAAAAAATGTCCGTCATTGCGTCAATTCCATAAGTCTTGATTTCAAAGGCGCTGATGACAGGGCGATAAAGCCTGCTCAGGTTTCTGAGAAAGCGATTTTTGCAGGGGGTTGCTTCTGGGGAATGGAGTACCATTTCGGAAAGGTCAATGGCGTTCTCGGCACGACTGTGGGCTATACCGGGGGTTCCAAAGAGGATCCGACATACAGAGAAGTGTGTTCAGGTAAAACGGGCCACGCTGAAGCCATGGAAGTGGAATTTGATCCGGCGGTTGTTACTTATGAAGAGCTTGCCAGGTTGTTTTTTGAAATTCACGATCCTACCCAGGTCAATCGTCAGGGACCTGATATCGGTACACAGTACCGCTCGGCAGTTTATTATGTGGATGATACCCAGAAGGCTATAGCCGAAAAGCTTATTGGGCAGCTGAAGGAGAACGGCTATGCTGTTGTTACCGCGCTGGAAAAAGCCACCGCATTTTATCCGGCTGAAGAGTATCATCAGGACTATTATGAAAAGACGGGTCATCAGCCTTATTGCCACATCTACCAGAAGCGTTTCAAGTAGTTGGAAGCGCCAGTATTGCCGCCATGGTCAATGGCGGCTTTTTTTGCATGGATTCAGCGTCAGGTGACGGGAGTGAAGTCTTATCCTGCATCGATATGAGCGATCCATTCGGCAAGCTTCTGCTCTATCTCATCCCGGATTGCTCTGAACACCTCAGCTCTCTCTTCTTCGTTTCCTTCTGCAGCTGCCGGATCGTCAAAAGGCCAGTACAGGCGATTTTCTTCAACAAGGAGCCCCGGCCATATTCTGGGGCAGGTTTCATGAGTTTTGTTGCAGAGTACAACCAGGTAATTGATGAACTCCTTGCCGAGAAACAATGTCAGGTCTTTCGGGTGCTGAGTGGAGATATCGATTCCTTTTTCGAGCATAACCTTCACAGCCATGCTATGGATTGACGAGGCAGGATCATTCCCTGCACTCAACGCTTCGAAGCGCTCGCCAGCCATGGTGCGCAGAAGTCCTTCTGCCATCTGACTGCGAGCTGCATTTCCTGTACAGAGAAAGAGTACTTTTGGTTTTTTTGACATGCTTCAGAGGGTGTCATTGTGCGGACTGTTTCGGACTGTTTTTTTAAGACGACAAAAATAACAGAATTATTTGTCGGGATTGCTGCGATTAACAGAATTGTGACATGCTGCAGGAGCGGGGGCTGGTAAGGACGTTCCTTACAGCGATACGAGAATCTCTTCTATGGAGTTGCAGATGGTATAGAGTTTGTGATGGTCCGGCTTGACCATATGCTGTGATGCGAGATTGTCGAAGAAGTCAGTCAGCGGGTTCCAGAAGCCGTTGACGTTGAAGAGCAGTATTGGTTTATTGTGATGACCAAGATGGCGCCAGGTAATGACTTCAATCAGTTCGTCGAGTGTACCGAAGCCGCCGGGGAGGACAATGAATGCATCGGCCCATTCGGTCAGTTTTATCTTTCGTTCATGCATGGTTTCGACGACATGGAGTTCTGTAATGCCGTAATGACCGACCTCTTTTTCTTCCAGAAAGCGCGGAATGATTCCGCGGACGTTGCCTCCGTTCTCCATCACGGCATTAGCAATGCAACCCATCAGCCCGACATTGCCTCCTCCGAATACCAGTCCGATTTGCTTTTCAGCAAGGGTTTTACCAAGTTCCGATGCTGCTTTGAAAAACTCTTCTGAAACGCGATTGCTTGAACTGCAGTAGACGGTGACGGATCGTGTCATGGGATGATAGCTTTGTTGTTCAGGTGTGACCTGGTTAGCGATTCCGCGTAATGCTGTCATTAGCTCTCTGGTAGACATAGGTTGCCGGTTCGGTGATTCTGATTATACGGTATCTCGATGATGCCCGCTCCCAGAACTCCGCATCTTCGGCATAGTCCACCGGCTTGAAGCCTTCCATTTCGATAAAGAGCGATCTTTTGCCGAAAAAGGTCCCGCACAGAATGCATTGGCTGATGTGGATAAGCTTCTCCATATTGCGGCAGTCACGGACATAGATATCGTTATCTCCTGTGAATCCGCCGGCAAGAAGATCGGTCGAGGGGTTTTTCTCCATCATGCCGAAGCGTGACAGGAGATGGTCTTCAAGATAGTAGTCATCGCTGTCGAGAAAGGTGATGTAGCGTCCCATCGCAGCCTGAATGCCGGCATTTCTCGACATGGCGGGCAGGCGATTGCTGTGCTTCATGTAGCGGATTCTGTCATCAATGGCGATATAGTCTGAAACGAGGCTGCAGGTATTGTCCGTGCTCCCATCGTCAACAATGATCAGTTCCCACGATGAAAAGGTCTGGGTGATGACACTGTCAATCGCCGTGCTGATCTGCCGAGCCCGGTTGAAGGTCGGCAGAATGATTGAAATATCGGGTTGCTGAGAAAATATCATCGGGTCATACTCTGAGGGCTTTTATGGCAAAGGCACAGACGAGCATTCCTGCAACAAGAAAGTTCTGGGCGATGGCGTTGTAGCGGACATCCATGGTTTTCGGGGCACGCACAAGGCTGAACTGCATAAGGAACTGCGGGATGACGAGGAGTGCGACAATAAGGGCGAGGATGGACTGGCCAAGCATGAGAATATAGCCGGCGGCAAGCAGCTGACCGGTGTTGATCAGTATTGCGGCGATGAGCGCAGCTTTTGATTCCCCAAAAACCACGGGAAGGGTTCTGATAGCGTTCTGACGATCACCCTCAACAGATTTGAAATCGTTGATTGTCATGGTTCCCGTGCTTGAAAGGGTAAACAGGCCTGCAACGATGAGCGAAGGCATCAATGCCTGCAGCGAGATCTGAGACGAATAGGCGATTTCACCGGCAACCCAGGGGATGACCAGATAGGAGACGGCAACGATGATATTGCCGGCCCAGAGCCTTTTTTTCAGTTTTATCGGATTGGCGCTGTAGAGGTGAGCGTTGATAATCCCGATAACGACATAGAGACCGATAACGGGGTGTATCAGGTAGCCTGTGATCACCGAAAGAACAGACCAGACGGCTATCAGCAGCGTAGCGTTTTTCAGTGATATCGCCCCTCCCGGGATAGGCCGATAAGGTTCGTTGATTTCATCGAGATCGCGGTCGAAATAATCATTGAGCATCTGACATGTTCCGCTGGCCAGCGGTCCTGTCAGCAGGATGGCGAGAAAAAATTTCCATCCGAACAGTTCATTCCATCCAAATGCTCCGCTTGCGACTGCTCCGCAAAGAAAACTCCAGATGACCGGAATCCAGGTGACGGGTTTGAGAAAGCGGATGAGCAACGCGATTCTGGATATTGTTTCCGGAGGTCTTTTTTTCTGAGAAACCGTTTTTCTGACGTGCAACCGGGGAAAGGTTCCTGTGCTGCCGGTTTGTTTCCGTTTAGTGTTCTGTTGTTTTGAGAGAAAATCGCTCACCCGTACTGCTTTATGATTGAAACGGCCCAGGGGCCTGAAGAATGCGTATTGTGAAAGACCGGTCTGATGAGTCTATTCCAGCCGGCATTGGCTATCCGGAAAGAAGAGCCCTAAAATACAGATTTTTTTGAAAATGAGTGCCTTGCTTCTGCCTTGAATGAGGAGCTGTTGTCATCGAAGAATGACTGATTGTCGGGTTGCGTAGAATAAAGCGGGGCAGGGCAGGGGGGTAAAATAAAAGCGGCCTGCTGCAGCAGGCCGCTTTTATCTATAGGGTATCGATAAAGGCTTAACCCTGAACGATGCACTCTGCAGGGCAAACAGAAACACATGCCTGCTCGTCGAGGCCTGCGCATTCGTTGCATGTAGCTGCGTCGATAACATAGATGTCATCGCCAGCAGAAATTGCGGTTACCGGGCATTCCGGCTCACATGCGCCACAGTAGGTGCATTCTTCAGTAATGTAAAGTGCCATGTTACTTCTTCTCTTAAGAGTTATCAAGAAATAAAAAACAAAGAATCAAAAGAACCCCTATGAACAAAATAGGATGATCAATATAAAACTTTTTTTTACGCCGCAAAAAAGTTCGTGGCCATTAATGACGCCTCCGGATTTAAACTGATGTTTGAAAATCCGGAGGCGTGGAGACAGTTGAGTCATTAAAACTCCTGTGGACAGCAGTAAGGTGTTATTGAGCTATACTTTAATGATGCAGTCGACAGGACAGACAGCAACGCATGCAGCTTCCTCGTAATACCCTACACAGTCCGTACACACACTCTCATCGATGATGTAGGTGTCATCTCCGGCGGAAATGGCGTTGACCGGGCATTCCGGTTCGCAGGCTGCACAGTAGGTGCATTCGTCAGTAATTCGATGTGCCATAATTGTATGATTTTAATGGTGGATTGAGACGTGTGCAGACAATACCTGAAAAATCAAGCACACTTCAAGAGTAACCGCGCTTTTGAAATGAGAGTTCCGAGTGCTGAAGACCAGGAACAGAGGACCTGTCACTTGGAACTGATTCCTGATTCCAGCGATCTGAACTGTACGAAAGAAATGGTTCGGTTCATTGCGGAGCAACTGCGAGGTGTGCAGTAAATGGCTATAAAAAAAGGTTAGAACGGCAGGTTGTCGTCGCCTGCGTTTCCGGTGTTTTCTTGTGGCGGACAGTAATCCTGGTAAGCCGGCGGCTGTTGTGTATTGATCGGGCTGTTGGTATTGCCAGCAGGATCAACGCGCCATGCTTTTGCTTCGGTGTACCATTTTCCGTTGAATTCTCTGCTTTCGAGGTCAAATGAAATCTTGACAGTCGCTCCCTGGCGCAGGATCGTTGTGTCGGCTTTGTCGCCCCAGAAGGAAAAACAGATCTTTTTTTTGTACTGCCCCTCGGTTTCCAGGATAACCTCCTGTTTTCTCCATGTCCCGTTTTTACCGTTCCCCGTCTTTTCGGGGAGCATTTGTGTGATGGTACCAGTTATTTCCATGTTGTATAAAGACGAATGATTGAGTGATTGTTATCTGAAACACTGCAGACGTATATAACGCTTAATATCCCGAATGCATCCTTCTAATCAAAACCTCAAAACAAAAAAGGGACGTTGGTTATTAATTGTACTAAATTGTCCTCCAAGAGCGTTATCAGTTCAAACACAGCCAAAGAGAAGGAGGTTATGCATGCCACGAGGTTCAAGACTCGATGCTCCGGGAACATTGCATCATGTTATGGTTCGCGGGATTAATGGTAACAACATTGTTATGGACGATGAGGATCGTTCATATTTTATCTCGCGGCTGAGTACGGTATCTGTAGCAACAGGCACTTCGATCTATGCCTGGGCTTTGATGAGCAATCATATTCACCTTCTGTTGAAGAGTGGAGAGGTAGGGTTGGCAACCTTTATGCGAAAGCTGCTGACAGGATATGCGATTTACTACAATCGTCGCCATACTCGCCAGGGCTATGTTTTTCAGAACCGCTACAAATCAATTGTCTGTGAAGAGGAGCGATATTTTCTGAAATTAGTGAGCTACATCCATCTCAACCCTTTGAGGGCCGGGTTGGTGGAATCTCTGGATGAACTGGATCTGTACCCGTGGAGCGGTCATGCGGTTGTAATGAAAAATATCCGTCAAGAGTGGCAGGATAGAGCAGCTGTGTTGCGCTATTTTGGCGATGAGGATAGTGCGTGCCGTCATGAGTACCGGACGTTTGTTTCTTCAGAGTCCGGTTTGGGCCGTCAGCCTGAATTGACGGGAGGTGGTTTGATTCGTTCCAATGGCGGGTGGTCGGAAGTGAAGTCTTTGAGGAGACGGGGCGAGAAGGCTTTCAGTGATGAGCGGATATTGGGGAGTAGTGATTTTGTTCGAGAGCTTCTGACGGATGTTGAAGGCGGATCGGCAGGGCAGTTGCCGGTAATGCCGTTAGACGAAGAGGCCAAAGAGCGGCTGGAACAGGCTTGCGCTAATGCCGGGATATCGGTTGAGGTGCTCCAGTCAGGAAGCCGGGTGAAGGGATGTTCGGCTTTGCGCAAGGAGCTTGCAGTGGAGTTTGTCAGGGTGCTTGGATTGTCATATGCGGCAACGGCGAGACTGCTTGGGGTGTCTTCATCGGCGGTGAAGCAGATTTTTTTGCGTGAGGGTTTGTGTAAATAATAACCAACGTCCCCTCTTTTTGTTTGTGGGGCGGGAAAGGTCGAAATCTTATTCTTGCTTTTCGTCTTTTTCGTAGGCGCTGATGATGTCCCGGACGAGTTTGTGGCGGACGACGTCTGATTTGTCGAGGAAGACGAAGCTGATGCCTTTGATGCCTTGAAGGATGTTTTTGGCGTTCATGAGGCCGGATTCAATCTCTTTGGGGAGATCGACCTGGGTGACGTCGCCGGTGATGATGGCTTTGGAGTTGATACCGAGACGCGTGAGGCACATTTTCATCTGTTTGTTCGACGCGTTTTGCGCTTCGTCGAGAATGATGAATGCGTTGTTGAGGGTCCGGCCTCGCATGTAGGCGAGCGGGACAATCTCTATGATGCGCTGTTCGGTGAGCGCTCTGAGCTTTTCGGCTGTGAGCATATCCTGCAGGGCATCGTAGAGCGGTCTGAGGTAGGGATCGATTTTTTGAGCGAGGTCTCCCGGAAGAAATCCAAGGCTTTCTCCAGCTTCAACGGCCGGTCGGGCGAGAACGATCCGCTTGACTTGTTTGGCTTTCCATGCAGCAACGGCTATGGCAACGGCGGTATAGGTTTTTCCTGTTCCGGCAGGTCCGATGGCAAAGAGAATATCGTTGTGCCTGGCTTCGGCAACCATCTTGCGCTGTCCGTTGGTTTTTGCCCTGACAGCGTAATCTTTTGTCGTGACGATAATATCGTTGTTTGCAGACTGTGCAGGCGTCCCTGAGGAGACGGGCGTGAATGCAAGACTGAGCAGGGTGCTGACGTCGTTGTCGAGTACTTCGCCATGCTGTTGGGCGAGATTGACCATTTCCCCCAACAGTTGTTGCAGCACCTGCAGTTCCTCTTGTTTGCCTTTGAGCAGCAGCGTGTTGCCTCGTGCCATTATGGAAACATCAGGAAATTCGGCCCGGATTTTTTTGATGTGTGTGTCGTGCGGTCCGAAGATGATGACCGGTTCTATGCCTTCAATTTCTATGGTTTTTTCCTGTATCAACGGGTGTAATCTTTACTGGTTATGGCTGCAAGGTATCGAAGTTCCGGCACTCATGCTGCAGATAGTTGACGACATAATCTCTGACGCCTTCTTCGAGTGATGTGAGTGTGCCTGTCCAGCCATAGGCGCGCAGTTTTTGCGTTTGGGCTTCGGTGAAATACTGATATTTGTCTCTGAGGGTTTCGGGCATGGGAATGTATTCTATCGACGGCTTTTTGCCCATGGCGTCAAAGGTCGCGGTGACAAGGTCTTTGAAGCTTCTTGCCCGGCCTGTGCCGAGATTGAAAATCCCGCAGACAGACGGGTTCTGCAGCAGCCAGAGCATTGCTGCGGTGCAGTCTTTGATGTAGATGAAATCCCGTAGTTGTTCTCCGTCGCGGTAATCTTTTCTGTGTGAGCGGAATAGTTTTACCTGTCCGGTTTCCTGTATCTGGTGAAATGCTTTGAGGACGACGCTGCTCATGTCGCCTTTATGATATTCGTTGGGTCCGTAGACGTTGAAGAATTTAATGCCTGCAGCATGGTTGAGAAGGCCTTTTTTCAGAGCCCAGGTATCGAAAAGCTGTTTGGAGTAACCGTACATGTTCAAGGGCCTGAGCGCGAAAATGCCTTCTTCTTCGTCGCTGTATCCGAGTGAGCCGTCACCGTAGGTTGCTGCACTTGAGGCATAGATGAACCTGATGTCTGATTTTGCGCAGGAGAGGGCAAGTTTTCTTGAATAGTGGTAGTTGTTGTGCAGCAGAAGGTCGGCGTCTGTTTCGGTCGTCGCGCTGATAGCGCCCATGTGGATGATGGCGGAGACGTTGCCAAGCCGGTTCTGTTCCAGAAGAGGAGGCAGGTCGCTGATGCTTACAATATCACTATAGGAGAGGCCGGACAGGTTTTTCCACTTGCCCGATGTTGCGCTTTCCAGGTTATCGACGATGAGGACATCATCCATGCCGTTGCGATTCAGTTCCCAGAGCATGGCACTGCCGATAAATCCTGCGCCACCGGTAAGAATAATCATGAGGTTTTTCTGTAGTGAGGCTGCCTGATATCGATATGAATATATACCCTCACGAGTAAAAACAAAAGGCCGTTTTCAGGTTGAAACGGCCTTTTGTTGAAATAATGACAAGAGTCAAAATGTTAAGCCGAGGCTTTGAGCTGGCCGTCATGTGCCATGAATTTTCTGCCCCAGAACAACCATTGACGTATGGTTTCGATGGGCCTGCCCAAAATTTCTGCAATCTGTGCATGACCCAGTCCCGAAATTTCTGAGAGCAGCACGCTCAGTTTTACATCAGCAGCTTTTTGACTGAGGGATGTAAGTAAAGAGACATTGTCAGGTTTCTCCTCTTCTGTGATATGCAGAGAGGGCTGTTGACCGTAGGTGTCGACATAGCACTCCCTGAAGGTTTTCAGTATGTCAGCTTCGGATGCGTTGTGCTCAATATTGACATACGTTCTGTTGACAAGATCTGTTGTTCGTTCTTCTGTTCCTGTCATCCAGTATGCGAGATTGTATAAATAATCAAGTACTTCTAAAGGCGTTTTTCTTATATGTACCATAGTTTCCTCCTTGAATACCTGTCCTGTATGAACTGTATGAAATCGATCTAAACCGGATTATTTAAATCCTTTTTTAAGTTATTAAAAAAAAATGAGAAATCAATTGTTTTTGCTTGAAAACAGAAAAAATATCAGGGTGGGCGGATTATGCCGTTGAAAAAAACTATCTTACCATTTGATTTTTCTGTTCAAACCGGTTTATAAAATTGGTAAGATTTTATGGCACATGATTTTAGCGGTTTGCTGAATCCATCCTTGCTGAAGATGAGCGCTTATAGTGTCGAGGGAGGGCAGCAGGCCGAGATAAAATTGAATCAGAATGAAAGTCCGTTTGATCTGCCCTTGTGGCTGAAGGATGAGATCATGGACGAATTCAAGCATGAGGCATGGAACCGCTATCCGGATATTCTTCCCTTCAGGGGAATGAAGGCGTATGCGGATTTTCTTGGGATCGCACCTGAATCAGTGATGATGAGCAACGGCTCGAATGAAATGCTCTACACGATTTTTCTTGCCTGTCTTTCCAAGGGAAGAAAAGTGGTTATTCCAGAGCCTTCGTTTTCGCTCTATGAAAAACTGGCGGTTCTTCTTCAGGCTGATATTGTCGATGTTCCGATGCACGACGATCTGACCTTTGATGTTGATGCCATCATTGCAAGAACCAATCAGGAGCGGGCAGGATTTGTTGTGCTTTCGACCCCGAACAACCCGACAAGTCAGTCATTGAGGCTCGACGATGTCCGCCGTATTGTATCCGGCGTTGAAGCGCTTGTCCTGGTCGATGAGGCCTATGTCGAATTTTCACGAGAAGAGTCTGCGCTGACGCTGATCGATGAGTTTCCTAACCTCATCATTCTTCGTACCATGTCCAAGGCTCTGGCTCTTGCCGGTATGCGGATCGGTTTTGCCATTACCAACCCGCAGTTGCTTTCGGAGATTGCCAAACCAAAAATTCCTTTTACATCGGGCAGGCTGGCAGAGATTACGCTGCAGCATGTTCTTCGTCATTACTCTCTTGTTGACGATGCCGTAGCATATATTCTTCGAGAAAGGAACCGGCTTCTTGGTGAGTTATCGTCTGTCTCAGCAATCCATACCTTTCCGAGTGACGCGAATTTTATCATTATCAGGGTCGACGACGCCCGTCATGTTTTCCATGCGTTGCAGGATGAGGGGATTCTTGTTCGTAACGTTTCAGGTTACCGGCTGATGGAGAATTGTCTGCGTTTTAATATCGGGCTTGAGACAGAAAATGATCTTTTGCTTGAAAAACTGCACCGCATGAAGGGATGAAGGGATTTTCCAAGCTTAACGGTGATGAAATGGGCCGTTTGGGCGTTGAAGAATACAACGCTGCTGAAAAGCACCCGGTGACGATTATTCTTCACAATATCCGGAGCATGTATAATGTCGGTTCAATTTTCAGGACGGCTGATGCGGCAGGGATAGAGAAAGTGATCATCACCGGTTATACGGCGACTCCACCGCGCAAGGAGATCGATAAGACGGCTCTGGGTGCTCAGGAGACAATGGCGTGGGAGTATTTTGCGCATCCTCTGGAGGTGATTCCTGCTATGAAGGAGAAGGGGATTGCCATATGCGGGCTTGAGATAACGACGAACAGTCGCGCGTATACCGATGTGGACCGGAGTGATTTTCCGCTGTGCCTGATTCTGGGGAACGAAGTTCAGGGAATTGATGACGATATACTCGAGCAGTGTGATCATATTCTTGAAATCCCGCAGTTCGGCACAAAGCATTCATTGAATGTTTCGGTTGCAGCAGGGGTGGCTTTATTTGAAATGGTTAGAACTTTCCGGCAGGGCCTTTGTTGATGCCGGAGCAAGGGGGGAATTGAATACGACAATGCTTCATTACAGAATTCACGAATTGGCAGAAGATGCCCCATGGGTTGTCTTTGTTCATGGAGCGGGTGGCAGCTCTTCTATCTGGTTTTTGCAGGTCAAGGATTTCAGCAGGAATTTCAATGTTCTGATGGTTGATCTGCGTGGCCACGGCAAATCCTCCTCTCTTCATCATAAGGGTCAGTATAATTTTGAGGACATTACCCTTGATATTCTGGAGGTTCTGGATCATCTCAAGATAGATCGCGCGCATTTTATCGGGATTTCTCTCGGGACGATTCTGATACGACAGCTCGGAGAGCTCGCCCCTGAGCGGGTTTGTTCGATGGTTATGGGTGGCGCTATTATCCGGCTCAATGTGAGGGCTAAAGTGCTTGTTGCGGTTGGCAATATGTTTAAGCGGTTTATCCCCTACATGTGGCTCTACAGCTTTTTTGCCTGGATCATCATGCCTCGTGCCAGGCATAAAAAGTCAAGGACCCTGTTTGTCAACGAGGCGAAAAAAATCGCACAGAAGGAGTTTATGCGCTGGTTTACACTGACCTATGAGCTTAATCCGCTTCTGCGCTATTTCGAGGAGAAAGATACCGCTATTCCTACCCTCTATCTCATGGGGGAGGAGGATTATATGTTTCTTCCTCCTGTGGAATATATCGTTACCCGACATAGCAATTCGTATCTGGAAGTGATTGCGAATTCAGGTCATGTCTGTAATGTCGATCAGCCTCAGGATTTCAACGAGCGCGCTATCCGGTTCATGCAGCTCCATTCCTTCTCTTCGCCTGTTCTGCAGGCTTCTGCTGTATAGTTTCACTGTTGAGTTTTTTTTCCTGTATTGTAGTGGTTCATTGCATGTTCAACGCCATGAGCCACGAAGTCGAGAGCCGCTTCCGCGCTGAGCGAGACCATTCTGTCGGTTATTTTCCTTTCTTCCGCATTGAACTTTCCCAGTACAAACGATGAGTATGAGCTTACCGGATGGTCCGGGGCTATACCAACTCTGAGTCGGGCAAAATCATCACGTTTCAGGCATTGAATGATATGTTTCAGTCCGTTCTGTCCCCCGGCAGAGCCTTTAGCCCTCATGCGGATCGTTCCCAGGGCAATGTTGAGGTCATCGCAGACGACGAGAATGTCCTGATACTCTATTTTGTAGAAGGTCATGGCGGCAATGACGGCATTGCCCGACAGATTCATGTAGGTCATTGGCTTGAGCAGGAGTATCGGCTCGTTGCGGTGGATGATCTTCGAATACAGAAAATTGCCCTTGCCTGATGAGAAACTGCTCTGATGGAGTCGTGCGAGCTCATCGACAACTTCAAATCCTATGTTGTGCCTGGTGTTTTCATACCGGGCCTCCGGATTGCCAAGACCGGCGACAAGTTTCATAAGCGTTCAAGACTTTGTGAGTTGATGAGTTGCCTGTTTCGACAACCATGAATGTTTGATGATGGGAGAGAACTTACGGCATAGCACGTAAACTCAAAAGGCAAAAGTTGTATGTTGGCAAAATCGGGGTAGGGTGAAGAGCGAGTGCAGAAAAAAAGTCCCGGAAAACCGGGACTTTTTTCTGATGTATTGACGTGATCAGATCAGCGGAGCGATAACCAGTGCGACAACAGCGATAAGCTTCATGAGAATGTTCAGGCTTGGGCCGCTGGTATCCTTGAACGGGTCACCAACGGTATCACCGACAACAGCTGCTTTATGAGCTTCTGTGCCTTTGCCGTAGAGAACGCCGTCGAATTCAATGCCGCCCTCAATTCGTTTTTTCGCATTATCCCATGCGCCACCAGCGTTGGACTGGAAGATGGCCATCAGAACACCTGAAGAGGTGACGCCTGCAAGCAGGCCGCCAAGCATGTCTTTTGAGGTGAACCCGACGACGACAGGGACCAGAATACCCAGCAATCCCGGCAGGATCATCTCCCTCAATGCCGCTTTTGTCGAAATGTCGACACAGTGGGCAAATTCGGCAGGAGCGGTTCCTTCGCGCAGACCGGGAATTTCATTGAACTGACGGCCGACTTCGGTGATCATATCTCTCGCGGCTCTTCCGACTGCGTCCATCGCCAGTGCGCTGAAGACAAACGGCAGCATAGCACCGAGCAGCAGTCCAGCCATAATGACCGGTTCAGAGATGTCGATGGATGTAATGCCTGCCTGCTGACGGAATGCCGCAAAAAGCGCAAGCGCGGTCAGTGCGGCACTGCCAATGGCAAATCCCTTACCGATTGCAGCGGTTGTGTTGCCGACAGCATCAAGCTTATCGGTTCTTTCACGAACCTCTTTCGGCAGTCCTGCCATTTCTGCGATACCGCCTGCGTTATCTGAAATCGGGCCGTAGGCGTCAACAGCGAGCTGAATGCCGGTGACGGAAAGCATACCGAATGCCGCGATGGCGATACCGTAGAGACCAGCGAAATTGAAGGAGAGAATAATGGCTGCTGACAGGACAATGATCGGCAGACCGGTAGACATCATACCTGTTCCGAGACCTGCAATGATGTTTGTTGCCGCACCAGTGACGCTCTGGTAGGCGATGTTGACGACAGGCTTGTTGTGTGTCGAGCAGTAGTATTCCGTGATCAGACCGATGAGTACTCCTGTAGCAAGTCCGGTAAGAACGGCAAAGAAGACATTCAGCGCAGTGTAGGTCGTATCACCGACGATCCAGCTTGCAGGAAGCGTATAGGAGATGATGAAATAGCTGAGGACCGCCATGATAAATGTCGCGCCGAATTCTCCGGTGTTGAGTCCTGTCTGAGGGTTGCCGCCTTCTTTGACTTTGACGAAGAACGATCCGAAAATGGAGACAACGATACCGACAGCAGCAAGAAGCAGTGGGAGAATAACACCGGCGATAGGATTGATTCCCATTTCGTTGAAGACGGGAAGAAATGCTGCGCCCAGGACCATTGTACCGATGATTGCACCGACATAACTTTCAAAGAGGTCAGCGCCCATACCAGCGACGTCACCGACGTTGTCACCAACGTTGTCGGCAATGGTTGCAGGGTTTCTGGGGTCATCTTCAGGAATGCCTTCGTAGACTTTGCCTGCCAGGTCAGCGCCTACGTCAGCGGCTTTTGTGTAGATGCCTCCTCCAACGCGCGCAAAAAGGGCGATTGATGAGGCGCCAAGCGAGAAGCCGGAAATGACGTTGATCACCTGACCGATGTCACTGAACTGGTTTGAATAGATGATGAAAAGGCTTGAGAGGCCGAGAACTCCAAGTCCGACAACGGAGAGTCCCATGACAAGTCCGCCGGAAAATGCAACGTTCAGCGCGCTGCTCAGTCCGGTTCTTGCTGCATTTGTTGTTCTGACATTCGCCTTCGTGGCAACCTTCATGCCGAAGTAGCCAGCAAGTCCGGAGCAGATGGCTCCGATAATGAAACTGAGGGAGATGAGCGGGGAGGAATCAGGGCGACCGCTGTTGACGAAGCCCAGAAGGACGGCAACGGAAAGGACAAAAATGGCAAGAATTTTATACTCTCTTTTCAGGAATGCTACGGCTCCGTCAGCAATATGGCCGGCAATAACGACCATCTGTTCGGTTCCGGCATCCTGTTTTGATACCCACGAGGCTTTGAAGAGGGCATACAGTAATGCAAGAACACCGGAGAGAGGAACTGCGTACAAAATAATCTGTTGGTTGTCCATATGAACTTTTGCGTTAGAATTGCTTGAATTTCGAACTAACCAGAACTGTTCTGCTGAACGCGCGTTGGCGCTGACCATAGGTTTAGTATGGCTTCTCGGAGTGTTTGTGGCGGGCCAGTCACGTATGACCGTGGAAAAACGTGACCGAGTGTATGTTGAGTATAATTGCAAAAATCATAAGGGTCAAAATTACAATATATTCGTTGTTCTTCAAAGAGCAGCCTCTCGATAAAGACCTTGTTTCTGGAACTTTATTCTGTTGCTATATCTAATAATAGAGGATAGTGATCTGAATATCCGCCCCGGTGCCTGATGCCTTTCCATGTTCGTGACGGTATGCCGCTTCCTGGTTCCTGCATCTGTTCGGGACGAAAGCAACTGAACGAGCTGTTGCTGATTTGAAGTCCGCGGCGTCCATCCAGAAGTGATCGCGATACCATGATCTGGTCGAGGCGGTTCCATCGATTCCTGTAATGATAGCTTCCCGGTACATCGCTTTGCGCCCAGCAGTTGTAAAGGTACAGAGGAGAGGGGCCCAGGACTTTTTTTCTGTCGTTGATGGATCGGAGTATCTGACGAATTGAGGGGTCGTCCGGTTCATCATTAAAGTCTCCTGCTACGATGATATTGCTTGCCGGATCTTGAGCCAGAAGGCTGTCGACGATCGCTCTGGCTGATTCGGCTGCTTGAAGACGGAGGGGTTCTGACCATTTTCTGTCGAGTGAGCGGGATGGCCAGTGGTTGACAATCAGGAAAAATCGCGTGTTTACGGTAGTAAATTCATGGAGGGAGATGTCGCGGGTTGCTTTTCCCGACAGCGGGATTTTTACCTGTCTTGAGGCAAGGTGGCGGAGTGACTGGCTGTTATAGGCCAGAGCGATATCAATGCCTCTCGGGTCTCTGGAGTTGTGGTAGACGATGTGGTAGTGGTGATCGGGCAGGAATGAGAGCAGCGTTCTGAAAACCTGCTTGTTTTCGACTTCGGCAAGCGCGAGGATGTCGGGATATCCGTTCATGCTCTTTTCTGCGCCTGCAAGTTTGATGATATGGGCAAGCCTGAGGTACTTCAGCGCCAGCCTTTTCGGGGTCCAGTGCCTGGAGCCTTCAGGGGTGAACTCGTTGTCGTTTGTAAGGGGATCATCGATGGTGTCAAAAAGGTTCTCGACATTCCACCACATGAAGAGCAGCTGGTTCTCTTTTGCAGCGGTGGCGCCTCGAGCAGTACTCATTGCCAACGTGCAGCAGAGCAGGATAATGAAAAGTCGTGGGGTGGGGGACATGAGCCGGGGAACAAAATTTTTTCTTTACGAGAATGATTATGTAACTTATCCGGGGATTTTCAAATCCTTCATTAATATAACCATCCAGCGATCAACAAGCAGTATGGCGAACAAGTTTGATGTCAAGGAACGGGCCAAGGATATTCTCGAAGAGACCCTGGATAGGGAGGCTGTCAATGTTCTTGCTGCCATTTCGCATGAAATGCAGATAATTTTCGGTGAAAACCCGGAACCTTCCCGTGCAGATGTTGTCAGAATCGTTACCGACTATTTTACCGGTGAGGGCAAATCCGCTCAGTTTATCGCCAACTGGATCAATACAGCAGAAGAGCACAGTCAGTCACGAGGGCTTGCTGAGGCTGATCAGCCGAAGGCAATGCTGTCGGACCTGGGAGTCTTCCGATTCATGAATTTTCTTCAGGAGCAGGGTCTGACGGATGATCAGATTACTATAGTCTTACGGGGAGCTGTTCAGCAGGCGGCTGACCAGGATGGTACACAACCGGACTGAGTAACCCTTCCGTGCCGCTTTTCCGCTCTTTTTCTGCCGAAGATTGACAATAGATAGTACATGTATTTGCAGCGCTGCCGTCAGGCTCAACATCCTGAATGAGCGGCGGTGTTTTTTATTTATTCTTTTAACCATAGTTCAACCATTATGAATAAAGTGTCACTTCTTCACGAAGGAAAGGCCAAAAAGGTGTTTCTGACCGATAACAGCGATCTTGTTATACAGGAATTCAAAGATGATGCGACAGCCTTCAATGCGAAGAAAAAAGGTTCCATTCAGAACAAGGGCGTCGTCAATAATGCGATTTCGTGTACCTTGTTTACCTTTCTTGGCGAGAATGGCATTCCAACGCACTATGTCGAGCAGCTCTCCGATCGCGATATGCTCTGCAAGCATCTCGACATTATCAAAGTCGAGGTTGTCGTCCGCAATGTTGCGGCAGGTTCTCTTGTCCGTCGCTATGGGTTCAAGGAGGGCTTCGTCCTTGAAACCCCTATCATCGAACTCTATCTCAAAGACGACGATCTCGATGATCCGCTTATGAACGAAAGCCATGCTGTTGCCCTTGGTCTTGCTTCCTATGAAGAACTTGACCGTCTTAAAGAACTTGCGGCTGCAATCAACACGCTTCTCCGCTCCTTTTTTGCTGACCGCAAACTTAATCTGGTTGATTTTAAACTTGAGTTCGGCCGTCACAACGGAACCATTCTTCTTGGCGATGAGATAAGCCCGGATACCTGTCGTTTCTGGGACCTCGATTCCGGAGAGAAGATGGATAAAGACCGTTTCCGGTTCGATATGGGCGGCGTTGAAGATGCTTATTCTGAAGTGCAGCGCCGGGTTCTGGAACTTTAATGTGCAAGCAGGACCATTGCTTTAATTACATGAGCAGATGCTGGAATCAGTCATAGCCTATTTACAGACAGCCGATCCGTTAACGGTCTATCTGTTTCTGTTTTGCATTTCTTTTCTCGAAAATGTCATTCCGCCGGTTCCCGGTGATGTCCCTGTGGCTTTTATCGGCTACATGATTGCGTATACCGAGATCAGTTTTGCCTGGTCCGTTGCTGTGGCTTCCCTGGGTTCCGCATTAGGTTTTATGACCATGTTTCTCTTGAGCAGGAGTGTCGGTCTGAGGATTTATTCCAGAGGCGACACTCCGGTCAGGCATCGACTGGTCAGACTGATTCACCGTTTTTTCCCTCCCGATGAGATGGAACAGGCTCGTCTTCGGTTTTCGACTCACGGATATCTCGCCGTTCTGGTCAATCGGTTTCTTTTTGGCTCCAGGGCGGTTATTTCCATTATGGCCGGATTTATGCATCTCAAGGTCGCCGGCGTTTTTTTTGCCGCTCTTGCAAGTTCCGTTGTCTGGTATGTGCTGCTGCTCTATGGCGGATACCTGCTTGGCAATAACTGGGCCCAGATCGGGACCTATATGGCGGCATATACCATTCCTGTTACGTTGATCATCGCTGGCGTCGCTATCTATGCAGTATTTCGATACGCCAAAAGTCGGCGGCATAAACAGGAGGTCTAATTTGTTGCAATTTTTCCCTGATGCCTGTACCTTTAGGGTTTAATTGGACGCCTTACTACTTCAAGAAGCATTTACAGCATATAATCATGGCAAAAGATTTAAAACCTTATCCTTCGGGACGGAAAGGTGAGATTATTTCTCTCGACACTGTTGATGAACTCAAGGAGATGGCCTGCCAGGTTCGTCGAGATGTGGTCCGGATGCTGACTCGGGCGGCTTCAGGTCATACCGGAGGTTCTCTCGGCATGGCTGATGTTTTTACGGCATTATACTTCAGAATCATGCGCCATGATCCTCACGGTTTCTGGGAAAACCCGGATCAGGATATGCTTTTTCTCTCCAACGGCCATATCGTACCTGTCTGGTACAGCGTTCTTGCGCGTTCAGGTTATTTTCCGACAGAAGAACTGGATTCTCTGCGCCAGATAGATAGCTACCTGCAGGGACACCCGACATCTGACGCCCGGCTTCCCGGGATCAGAATAGCGTCAGGATCTCTTGGACAGGGGCTTTCTGCGGCGGTCGGTGCGGCCCTGGGGGTTAAAATGGACAATCGTGATGCAGATGTTTTCTGCCTGATGGGGGACGGTGAGTGTCAGGAAGGGCAGATATGGGAGGCGGCTATGAGTGCAACCCATTATGGTCTCGACAATCTTATCGGCATTGTCGATTACAATAAGCTCCAGATCGATGGAGAGGTGTGTGACGTTATGTGCGTTGAGCCTTTCGGCGACAAGTGGAAGGCTTTCGGATGGGATGTCTATCATTGTGACGGTAACGATATCGATGCCCTGGTCTCGACTGTTGAAGAGATCCGATCGAGAGAACAGGCTGTCGGTCCGGCTGTCATTCTTGCTTCTACCGTTATGGGGAAAGGTGTTCCGTTTTTCGAAGGTGTCATGCCCGATAAGTCCAACTGGCACGGCAAACCGCCTTCTGCGGATCATTGCGAGAAAGCTCTGGCGATTCTTGGTGAAACCTCTTTCGGCGATTATTGATCGCCGCGTTATAAGGTGCAGATTCAAACCGGCATATATAAAGGCCAGAAGCTTCTTCGCGCATCGAATCGCGCAATCCGTCCCTGCAGCAGCAGGGTGAAAAAGTCGCTGTTTGATACCCTCGCTTTTCGTCTGGATTTTGAGGGTATTGCTGTCCTTGATCTTTTTGCCGGTTTTGGTTCGCTGGGTTTTGAGGCGCTGAGCCTTGGGGCACAGCGTGTCTGTTTCGTTGACCAGAATGTTGATTCGCTTCGTTCTCTCAAGGCGACGACTGAGAAACTGGGCGTTGGTTCCTGTGTCAGAATTGTCAAACAGGATGTTCTTCGCTTTATCAGGTCTGAGAAAGGCGCCTATTCACTGGTTTTTTGTGATCCGCCTTATAGCTGGCCTGATTATCCGGCTCTGGTTTCATCTGTTTTTGAACACGGTCTTGTTGCTTCGCATGGCATGATGCTGATGGAGCACAGTGCCGAGCATGATTTGACGGGGATTGAGCAGTATGCTTTTCATAAGGATTATGGAATGACAAGGGTAACTTTTTTTATGCTGGAGGAACAGCCATGACACAGATCGCCATTTATCCCGGGACGTTTGACCCATTTACTAACGGTCATCTTGACGTCTTCGAGCGGGCATCGAACATTTTTGATTCAGTCGTTGTTGTCATTGCTGAGAACAGTCGTAAAAATACGCTGTTCAGCGTTGACGAACGCCGTGAGATGATCGAAAAAATTATCTGCAGGTATCCCGGTGCGCGAGTGGAGGTTCTTCATGACGGGCTTCTTGCCGATTATGCTCGGCAGGTTGGGGCAAAGGCGATTGTCAGAGGTGTTCGGCAGGTCAAGGATTTTGAGTATGAGTTTCAGATGTCGCTCCTCAATCGCCAGTTGAATCCTGACGTGACGACCGTTTTTCTTATGCCGAATGTGAAGTATACCTATGTGGCTTCATCGATTATCCGCGAAGTGGCCATGCTTGGCGGCGATGTTCATAATTTCGTTCATCCGAATGTGCTCGAAAAGCTTCACGAGAAGTACAATGTTTGTAAGGGGCAATCAAATACATAAACCAACTACGCTGTTATGAGCGCAACTATTTCTCCAGAAGAAAAATATCTGACCCGGCGGGTATTGAATATGCAGGAGTCCCAGACGATGCGGATTACCGGGCTTGCCAAGAAAATGAAAGCTGAAGGCAAGGATATTGTCAGTCTGTCAGCCGGAGAGCCGGATTTTCCGACTCCTCTTTTTGTGTCACAGGCGGGAATAGAGGCTATTGAGTCTGGTTTTACCCGTTATACGGCCAATTCCGGCATTGCAGAGCTCAAGTCGGCCGTGATCGCAAAACTCAAAAGAGACAACCAGCTCGATTATACGCCTGACGAGGTGATTGTGAGCAACGGCGGAAAGCAGACGCTTATCAACGCTATTCTTGCGTTATGCCAGGAGGGGGACGAGGTGATCATTCCTGCGCCTTACTGGGTGAGTTTTCCTGAAATGGTGAGACTTGCCGGCGCTTCTCCGGTTACGGTTCCTACGTCGATCGAGAATGGTTACAAGATGACACCGGAGGATCTTGAGAACGCAATTACGGATAAGACCAAGCTCTTTATTCTCAATTCACCTTCCAATCCTTCCGGTGCGGTCTACAACGAGCAGGAAGTCACAGCGCTTATGCAGGTGCTCGAAGGACGCGGAATTTTTGTGATTTCAGACGAGATGTATGATAAGATCGTCTATGGAGATGTCAAACCTTATTCTCCAGCCCGAATTGAGGCAATGCGTGACTGGGTGCTCGTCAGCAACGGTGTTTCGAAAACCTACGCGATGACCGGTTGGAGGATTGGATATCTGGCTGGTCCAAAGTGGATTATCAAGGCTTGCGACAAAATTCAGTCACAGACGACCTCAAACCCTAATTCGATTGCCCAGAAAGCGGCTGCGGCGGCTTTGAACGGTGATCAGCAGGTGGTAGAGGATCGCAGGTTGGAGTTTGAAAAACGGCGCGATTACATGTACAAAGCGCTCAACGAGATTCCCGGTATAACGGCGAGCCTGCCTGAGGGAGCCTTTTATATTTTCCCTTCGGTCAAGGGGGTTCTGGGTAAAACCTTTAATGGCCGGTATCTTGCCAATTCAAGCGATGTGGCGGAGTATCTGCTTCTCGACCACTATGTGGCTACGGTTCCAGGAGATGCGTTCGGTGCACCTGAGAACCTCAGACTCTCCTATGCGGCTTCGATTTCAGAGCTTGAAGAGGCTGTACGCAGAATTCGTAAAGCCTTTGAGTAGCGGGTTATGCTGACTGTTCGCCGAAGCAGGCTCTACACCCGTTGGTTCAGCTGGTATGCACGGCGGCAGTTCAGGCGCCATTTTCATTCGCTCAGGGTTGCAATGCCTGAGGAAGTGACCGCAATGAAGCGCGAGGTTCCCGTTATTTTTTACGGGAACCACGCCTACTGGTGGGACGGGTTCTGGTCGCAGCTTTGTGCTGAGACCTTTTTTACCCAGAATCTCTATATCATCATCGAGCTCCAGCAACTGACCAAGTATCGGTTTTTTACCCGTCTTGGCGCTTTTTCCATCGACCGTTCTCATCCAAGAAGCGCAGTGCACACCATCAAGTATGCCTCT
>Ga0272441_10003667_pt1 | contig 28956 bp, 29 predicted proteins | sample SSMProp6N_FD_193582 | JGI IMG/M metagenome (GOLD analysis project Ga0272441, IMG submission 193582) | Marine sediment archaeal communities from Little Sippewissett salt marsh, Falmouth, MA, United States - SSM-Prop-6N | ecosystem: Environmental > Aquatic > Marine > Wetlands > Sediment ... | reverse complement strand
GGGTATTACGGGCTGAAACCGCTGCGGTATATGCTGTAGCCGCTGTTCAATCAGCATTATTGGAGCAGGATCTTTGGACAATTCACTGATTATAGATAAAAAAAGAATCGACGTTCTCGGAGTACCTTTAGATATTCTTCCTAAAGAAAATTTAGAAAAAATTATAAAGGGAATGTTTTCCAACGGGGAATTCAATCAAATAGTATTCCTTCGTTTGAAAGACCTTATGCGGGCACGAAGAAACGCGGAATACCGCAGCCTTTTAAAAAAGGCCGCCCTTGTAATTCCTGTTTCCCTCTCCCTTGCCCGGGGAGCTTCCTTTCTGAAAAAGGGAAAACCTGAACGGTATATGCCCTTCGAATTTGTAATCCGCCTTCTGGGAATCTTGGAAAAACACAAACAGACCGCATACCTTCTCAGCTCTAAACCGAAGGAACTGCAGATATCTGAGAATAACCTTAGGACTTCATTTCCTGATCTCAGAATTGTAGGCCGGTTCACGGGTTTTATGAAAGGAAATTCCAAAGAAAACATCATCCTTGCAATTAAAAAAGCTTCGCCCGGGCTCCTTCTCGCCGGCAAGGGGGTGAAAGGGAAAGAGAAATGGCTGTATCTCAACAGAAATCAATTCAATCCGGGAATCTTTCTCTGGTGCGGTGAATGTTTTGATATATTTTGCGGGAAAGCCAAAAAAATGTCTCCCGCTACGTGGAAACGGGGAATGGAATTCATGCCCCGGTTTTTAAAAAATCCTCTTCGGTTTTTCAGGATTTTTCTCTATTTTTACTATTTGATTCTTCTGCTTTTCTTCCGCATGTTAAAACGATGAATCAGGAATTCATTTTTAAATATTCATTCACCTCTTTCAGGCGGTCTTCCATGCCCCTTATCAGCTTTCCTCCGACAGCCAGCCTGAGGCTGGGCGTAAAAAACAAAATTCCCAGGACATCAGTACAATATCCCGGCAGCATGAGCAATAAAGCGGCTAAAAACAAACCGGCTAATGAAGCAAACTCTTCTGATGGATATAAACCGTCACTAATTTTCTTTTTAAGAGATGAAGAAATTGTGCTGAAACCCCGGATCCCCAGGAGCAGACCGCATACCCCTGTAACTCCGGAAACACCTAAAAGGAGGTATTTACCGAAATATCCGCCCAAATAGAGGAACAGGTAAATTTCCCCCAGGGGTATAAGGGATAAAATCAGCATCCACAAAAAAAGTTTAAGAACAAAAATTCTGTCGAAAAACCGCATCATAACTTGAAGACTGAACATAACAGGTGAATAGTATCACGTCCTTATAAATCGGAGCAAGCAGTTGCAGGGAAACCGATTCTCTATTAAAGTAGCAGTTAAGTAAAAATGGTAAAAATACTTTTTATTGATGATGATATATACTTACAGAAAGCACTAAAATCATACCTTCCTGAGGAATATTCCCTTATATCTGAAATCATGGGAAAGAAAGGCATCATTTCCGCTGTCCGGGAGAAACCTGATGTCATTCTCCTCGATATCCATCTGCCGGATATTCACGGCCTTGATGTTCTCTCTGCATTAACAGGAAAACCCCACTGTCCCCCGGTGATTATGATTTCAGGATACGGTACAATAGAGATTGCAGTCCGGGCAATCCGGATGGGAGCATATGATTTCATTACCAAACCTTACAAATTTGAACAGTTGCAGGGAACAATACGAAGAGCTGTGGAATTCTCCGCAATAAGCAGTTCGGCACTTCCTGTAAGTAATGAGGACGTTTTTTCCAGCCTCATCGGCGAAGATCCGCAAATAAAAGAACTGAAAAAAACAATTAGACTCTATGCTGCCGCAGAGAGCAGTGTTTTTATAACAGGGGAGAGCGGCACAGGCAAGGATCTTGCGGCAAACTCTATTCACAAGCTTTCCCGAAGGAATAAAGGGCCGTATCATGCAATAAACTGCGGAGCCATCCCTGACACGTTAATTGAAACAGAACTATTCGGATCCGTAAAAGGGGCATTTACAGATGCAAGGGAAAAAGAAGGCTGTTTTGAAGCTGCCGCGGACGGAACTCTTTTTCTCGATGAGATAGGAGAGATGAGTATCCAGGCTCAAGTGAAACTTCTCCGGGTTCTTGAAGAGAAATCAATTACAAGGGTCGGTTCCACCAGGAGAATCCCCATAAATGTGCGCACAATCACAGCAACGAATAAAGACCTGGCAGAGGCAGTCTCTCAGTGCAAATTCAGACAGGATCTTTACTACAGAATAAATATTCTTCCTCTCAAGATCCCTCCTTTAAGAGAAAGAAAAGACGATCTGCCCCTTTTATGCGCTCATCTCCTGAAAAATTCCGGAAAGAAGCTCCTTCCTTCTGCATATGAAAAATTGAGAAAATATTCATGGCCGGGGAATATTAGAGAATTAAAAAATGTAATGGAACGGGCGGTGCTCCTTTCAGAAGGAGAAAATATTCAAGCCCGGCATATACAATTTTTTTAAAGATCCCGTATAAAAGCAGCTTCCAGAACAGGGATAGTATTTCCGTCATTATCAAGCCGGGTTCCTGTTATCTTTCCAATGATTAAAACCCGGGAATTCACTTCAATCTGATCAGGCAGTTTTTTTCTCGTTCTTCTTACCGGAATACGGGAGAAAAAATTCGGACCTTTTACTTCTACAAAACATTTATAGACCTCTACATCCTCTAATCCTACCCATCTGCCGTTCAGAACTTCCAGTTCCCCGATAAAACTGGTTTCCTCCGGATCAATAACCATTATAGAAGCAATAGAACCATCAATAATTATCAGCTTATTTTCCGGTACGGGAGGGCCCTGCTTAAGGGAATAATGCCTGTAGAGTTCTTCAAAGGTAACAGTAAAATCAACAATGGCACTAAATTCATCAAAAATCGGTGTATTTGTCTGTGAAAAGCCGAATTGTATGACAAAAATAAAAAGAAAAAGAAGAAATACTTTCTTACCCATAGTGTTTCCTTATCATTGACTAATCATTATTATATGATAAAAACTTTAGTGGTCAAGGGTTATATAATTTTCTCCGATAAGAAAATAGAGGGCTCCGGTTTTTATAATTTTTTCTGTAGTGTTTGACAAATCCGGACTTGACGAATAATATTAAACGAGTAAAGTAAAGGAAATATAGCTTTTTAAAAGAGGCACCATGAATAATAATGATATAGTACCAGGATTTGATGACGAAAAGGATGAAAGTCTAAAAATCAGACTTCAGAAAGTAGACCCTGTAGAAGGCTGTCTCGTTCTCTACCTAACTGGTTATATTGACACATATAATTCGAATTTCTTTCAAAAACGTGTAAACCGGGCAATAGAGGCAAATTATATTCGTCTGGTATTTAACTGTGCAGGATTGAATTATGTTTCGAGTACAGGTATCTGTTCTTTTACAGCCTTTTTAAAAGCGGTAAAACCCAGGGGCGGAGATTTAGTATTACTGGAAATACAGCCGAAAGTATATGAAGTTTTTCAGCTTCTTGGTTTTTCACAGTTTTTCAATATTAAAGATAATATGGAAGAAGCCCTTGATTTCTTTTCTAAAGGCGGTCAAGCTGGAGGCGGTTCTTCTGTTTTTCCAAAAATATTCAAATGTCCTATCTGTTCGAAAAAACTCAAAGCAACGAAATCAGGCAGATTCCGGTGCTCTGAATGTAAAACAATTCTAGCTATTGATAATTCAGGTCAGGTATTTCTCGGTTAATACTGCGTTTCTGTACACATCTACATTTTGGGGGTCCCAAATGAGTAAAGAAAAAGTAGAAGGGTACCTTATAAATCTCGACTATAATTATAATGAAGTCGGGCAAAATTCCTGGATAATTAATGATCAGGACAAAGGTCTGGAACAAGTCATCATTGTTTTAGAAGATCCATTAGTAATAGTACGGGTAAAAGTGATGGATCTGCCGGCCTCTAACCACGAAGAACTTTTTAAAAAATTGCTGGAATTAAACGCATCTGATCTTCTTCACGGGGCCTACGCCCTGGAAGGAAATAATGTTATTCTTATTGATACACTGCAGCAAGACACAATGGACATGGAAGATTTCCAGTCTTCCCTGGACGGAGTTGGATTGGCTCTTGCCCAGCATTATCCTATACTCTCAAAATTCCGGGATAATGGCTAAAGGAGGAATAGATAATGGGAATTTTCGACCGGTTTAAAAGAGTCGTAAAATCAAATTTAAATGATATGATCAGCAAAGCTGAAAACCCCGAAAAAATGCTGAATCAGCTTATAATAGACATGAATGAACAGCTTTTTGAATCAAAAAAGAGTGTTGCATCCGCGATTGCGGATGAAAAAAAACTTGAAAGACAAATGATCCAGCACCTTGACCAGGCAAAAGATTGGGAAAATAAGGCAAGACTTGCTTTAAAAGCAGGGAAAGAAGATCTGGCAAAAGAAGCCCTCCTCAGGAAACAGGAATTAGAAAATCTCGGATCCCAGTACCGTACACAATGGGAAGCACAGCACGAATCAGTTGAAAAGCTGAAAAATGCCCTGCGCCAGCTTCAGCAGAAAATAGAAGAAGCCCAGAGGAAAAAAAATCTTCTCATTGCCAGGGCAAAAAGAGCGGAAGCCCAAAAAAGAATTCAGCAGACTATCGGGGGCATGACGGATACTTCAGCTTTCGAAGCATTTGACAGAATGGCTTCAAGGGTAGACAGGATAGAGGCGGAGGCGGATGCAATTCAGGAAATAGAGGATATGTCCGATAACGAAACGCTGGAGAAAAAATTTCTTGAACTGGAAGCTTCGAATTTGAGCGCGGATCTTCTCCTGGAAGATTTTAAAAAGAAAGAGGGTATGGAATAGGATTTTTGTTGACCGGATTTAAAAAAGTATCCCTAACTGTGAATTTCATTCCAGAAAATGAACTGCTCAAAGAAAAAATACTGCTTTTTCAGAAAGGTTTGGATTGTGTATCTTTCTGCATTTCCCGGACACCTGTCTCCCCGGAGGAAACTGACATATATGTTTTACCCTGTTCCTGGTATTTCACCAATAAAGCAGAGGCTGAAAAAATCCATTCCCTTCCATTTATTCTGTACGGGAATCCCGCATACATAAAAGCCGCGTTTGCAGCGGAATGTGCTGATTTCATAAAATCCCCCTGGGAACCTGAGGAACTATACTTTCGGGTTCTTCGGTGGGTTAAAAGGCGAAGGCTGAACTATGGAAACAAAGTCATCTTCTTTTCGGGAAACTGTCTTACGGACAATTCGGGAAAAAAATGCAGCCTGTTATGCGAAAAAGAGAAACTGCTGCTGAAACTCCTTATCAAGGAACGAAATACCCTTGTGCCGAGAAATGTCCTTGCCCACGCATTATGGGGTGAAGACAGGGGTTCCTCCCGTGTTATTGATGTGCATATTGCTTCGCTGCGCAAAAAAATAAAAGACCTGTTGGGAAAAGAATATTCCGGAAATCCGATTGTCTCTATTCGGGGTTCCGGATACGCCCTGCGATAATACTCTCTGTGTACAATTTGTGGATAAAATTTGTCGGTCAAGAATTCCCCGATTTTCGGGAAATATGGGCACCCCTCAGTGAAAGAAATAGCAAACCTTTGTTAAGCAGTTATTTTAATTAATTGTAATATAAAGAATTATTTTTCTGAAATATTTTATGCGTTTTTTCCATTTCCTCAAAATCTCCGGTAATTTAATCACGACATATTTTATAAGAATTAATAATTGTGAATAAATTGTGTATAACTTGTTGAAATATCAATAATTTCAGCTGTCTTCACACAGCACGGCTGTACCATATACTAAAAACTCGGCAGCCCCCTGCATCATGCTGGTGGTAGTAAAACGCAGTCCTATAACAGCATTGGCTCCTACTGTCTGGGCATCTTCGATTAATCGATCAATTGCCTGCTCTCTGGATTCAGCCATCATTTTTGTATAATCCGCAATCTCGCCCCCCACCATATTTTTAAACCCAGCCATGATGTCCTTGCCCAAATGCCTGGCCCGGATAGTATTTCCCCTGACCAAACCAAGGAATTTTGTAATTTTTTTCCCCTGAATTGTTTCTGTTGTTGTTAATATCATTTTATTACCCCTTTGTATTTGTCTGTTTTACTTTCCCTGAATCTATCAACAATAGTTACACCGAGCAATACTAGTATGCCTAAAAATAAAGCACCTACGATAAATTTAAGAAATGTACTTTCTCCGGAATCACTGAAAAAAGAATACAAAGCATAAGCAATCAGAGCTCCGTATGAACCAAAGAATAATATTTTTCCGAGAACTGAACTTAAACGGCGGAAAACCTTTTTCGGCAGATCTTCAAACCACTCTTTCGGCGGTTCCGGTACCTTGATATTTTTCATTTTCCTCTGAAGCTTTAACAGCTCGATATATTCATTTCTGCACACATAGCAGTTTTCAATATGATTAATAACTTCAGCTATCTCTTCTTCGGGCAGTTCATTATCAGTTAATGCTTGTATTTTTAATTTAATATCTTCACAATTGAGCATCTTTTAACTTGCCTCCTTAATAAGTATCTCCTGCAGTTTCTTACGGGCGTTATACAGTCTGGACATTACAGTCCCTATCGGAATTGATAAAATCTCCGCAATTTCAGCATAGGAACATTCCTGAAAATGCTTCAGCACAAGGATTTCTCTGAAGGGATCAGGAAGTTTCTTCAGACTCCTCCGTATCTGCTCAGCGTCCTGGTCCTTCATCAATAGGGATTCCGGACTTTCCGAATCACCGGGAAGATCAAATTCCGGCAGGGAAATCTCACTGCTTGAGCCCCGGTTTTTCATATTGATACATAGATTTTTTGTAATCCTGAAAAGCCAGGGATAGAGGGGCCGGGAAGTATCGAAACTGTGAATGTTTTTGTAGGCCCTGATAAATACTTCCTGAACAATATCCGCGGAATCATCCATGTTTCTCATGAATGAATATGCCGCCTGGTATATCCGCCTGGAATAGGAAGAAACCAGCAGGCCAAATGCGTCTTTGTTTCCCGATTTCGCTTGCAGTACTAATTCAGTCTCACTCATATCCATCTATAAAGTACAGTACTGTTGTTATTTTATTCATTATTTAACTGTAATTAATGATTTTTTTGTAATAGCATTATCAATACAGATTTGAAGTCCGAAAACCGTATCATCAGTAAGATAGTCCGGCACAGGTCCTTCCACATAACCTAACTGCAGCCGATACTTACGGAGGAGACGTATGTATGATACAGGAAGAACAACATGGGCCGGTTTTTTACCGGCATGCAAAAACTCCAGCTTTTGCCGGTAAATTTCCGCAATTATTTCTTCTGCCCGCATGGCTTGTATTCTTCCTTTTTCTTTCACATTATACCTGTTTTGGTGATGAATCGATACGGATACCTGAAAAAATCGGTTCCATCGATACATTAAAGATACCAGAAGTGTCCGGAATTATCAAAAGCAGGACCTACGAAAATGTTTTCTGGGTACACGGAGATTCCGGAGGAAAAGCCGCCCTCTTTCCCGTTACAGCGACAGGCGAGTGCCTCATAGAAGGAGGAATCCCTGTTCAGGGAGTTAAAAACAAAGACTGGGAAGATATTGCCCAGGACTGCATGGGAAATATTTATATCGGGGACATCGGGAACAATAGAAGCAGCCGCACGGATCTCTCAATTATCATTATCAGAGAACCGGACATAAAAACGCAAGAGCCTGTATCCCTAGTCCGTCAAGTCTACTTCCGCTTTCCTGATCAGAAAAAAATTCCTTCAATAATAAATAATTTTGATGCTGAAGCCCTTTTCTGGAGCGGAGATTCTCTTTATCTCTATACAAAACACCGTTTCGGGAATGACACCAGGCTCTACCGTTTTCCCACCCTTGAACCGGAAAACAATTTTGTTACCCTTGAGTACGTTGAAACCTTTCCCATTGAAGGCATGGTTACTGCAGCGGACAGGGACTGTGACACAGAGAACCGGGCAGTTCTTACCTACAACAGCATATGGCTTTTTAAGGGATCCGGATCCGTCTTTAAATTGCCGATATTTGCAGGCCAGTGCGAAGCTGTTTGCCTGTATGAGGATACTATTTTAATAGCTAATGAAAAAGGAGATATATTCCGGCTTTTTTCTGAAGATTTGGAACAGGTACGATAATTGAAGATATTCCCCGGACAGGAGCAGGCGTCTGTTTGTGAAACCTTCGTCTTTAATTTTCTTCTCAAGATGGGAAAGCATGTCAGGGGAAGTGTCCAATCCGAGGACTTTTCCCTCTGGACCGACAATTTTTGCCCCGGCAGAAGTAAAGTAACCTGTACCGCAGCCGATATCTGCCAGGGCGTGGCCTTTCTGCAGATTATTTTGAAGCAGGATTTCCTCCGGAGGCATTACCTCTCTTCTTCCCGGTGAATCGAGCTTTTCTTTATTTTCCGGATTAAATTTATGTGCCATTACGCATCAAATATATTACTCAAGCTTACTGAAAAATGTTTCAAGTTCCCCGGGAAAATAAATTTGTATTCTCCGGACCTGCCGCCAAAGAAAAAAGACAAGAACAGCCATGATAAATCCGGTTCGCATATAATAGGTCCCGGGAACTCCGGAACCAGTCAGGGAAAAGAGCCAGAGATGGAATATCCATGCAGCACCTGGAATAAAAGAGGAAAAGAGAACTTCCCGGGAGGTATTCCTTCGGGGATTCAGAATAGATGAAAAATTTCCGTACGCCAGGAGTATAAGGAGGACATCAGAAAAGGTAATCAAAAGTGTCCATGTAAAATGTGTTCCAAACCTGAGAAATGACAGGAAAAAGAACGGGAATCCCCCGGCAAAGGAAAAATATACTGCACTCATCATCTTTCCCAGCACCACTTTGCCCCAGGGAAGCCCGGCGGAATAATACCGGTAAACCGCGTACCAGTCATCACCATACTGATTTGCACTCCGGGAAAAAGCGGCAAAGCTGATAAAAACCAGAGAAACCACGGCAAGCCTCGGTGACGGGGTTGGAGTAAAAATCAGAAAAAAGAGAAAAAACACGATGCCCGCAGACCATAAAATCATTCCCCTGGACCGGAAAAGAGCAAGGGTTTCTTTTTTGATAATTAAAAAATGGATTCTTTCCTTTTTTTCCAGATTTCCTGATAATTTTATACTGCCGGCACCCTTTTTTTCCTTCTTTTCCTGGAAAAAAGTCAGGCGTACCGCACCCAAAGAAAGAAAAAAGCTGATAAGGATCGCCAGAATAAGATATACAGCGATTTCGACATAAGAATGATTGAAAAACTGGAAAAAAGCAGGCAGAAATCCGGGTCCGGAAAAATCATCAAGAACAATCTTCCTGGTAAACATCCATACCCGGACAATTCCGGGTTCCCACTGATAGGAAAAATTGCCGTACATAAGGAGAAGCAGAAATCCTGCCAGGAGAATTTTAGGCAGTACGGATCCGGTTCCGGTAAAAATAAAACGCGGCAGAAGAATAGAGAGAAACCACGCAGATAAAATACAAGCAAGCCAGATAAGTACAATCAAACCGAAGAGCTGAAACCGGTCCTGCAGAGCAGCAAAAGGAAGAATTAATGGAATTAGAAATATACAGGGAAAGAAGAGGCCCGGACTCAGAAAATAGGTAGATAATTCAAGGGATAACCTCTGAGGGAAGGAGAGGGGAAGGCTCTGAAAACAGGGCTGATATCTGGTGAAAACTGCTGACACCGGGAAAAAAAGCAGGAGATAGAGAAACAAAATCCCGGCGGCTATATGAATAATATGAAAATTCAGCATAGCACAGGCTTCCCTCTCAGCTCCAAGGGAAAAAAGATTCATAATAAAAAAACTGTTGACTGTGTACTGGATAAAAAGAACAAGAATAATCCAGGCAAAAATAAAAAGCTCCCCTTTCCGGGCGGGAAGAGCCCTGCTGCTTCTCCCGGCGAGGAGCCGGATGTGTCTGTAGTCTCCGCTTTTCAGATGGTTCAGAGAAGCCATTCCGGTCTGGACCTTTCCCTGTCTCTGCCGTAGATGCTGTTGAGATAGATTTCCTCGATGGTATCTCCATTTCTCTGCAAATCAGCAGTATCAGAATCAAGGATGATTTTACCTTTATCAATAATAATTATCCGTGTAATAAGGCTGATAATAGAATTGATAATATGGGAACTGATCATCACGGTTTTTCCCTTCTTTATCATCTCTCCCAACAGAGCCCGTATATTTGCAGCCGATAAAGTATCAATGCCGGTAAAAACTTCATCCAGAAGAAGAACGTCGGGATTATGAATCAGAGAAAGGGCTAATGCTGTTTTCTTTTTCATACCCTGGGAAGCCTCCCTAAGGAGGGTATCTCTGTACTGATGCAAGCCGAGAAAGGAGAGAAGCTCATCCCTCCGTTTTTCCGCTTCTCCGGTGCTTAAGCCGTAAAGTCTTCCCAGAAAAAAGATGTTTTCCCCTATAGTAAGATAATCAAAAAGGGCAAGCTCTTCCAAAACAGTACCGATATATCTTTTCCAGGATGGATCTTCAGGCTTTCTGATCTTGCCCTGAAGAATGATTTTTCCGGAACCGGGGGAAAGGATTCCGGATAGTATTCGAATAAGAGTCGACTTTCCCGCTCCATTCGGGCCGAGGAGGCCGACGCATTCCCCGGCATTTATCCTGAAAGAAATCCCGGACAAGGCTGTTGTTTTTCCGAACTGTTTCGATACTGTCTCTGCCTCAATGCATCTTTCCTGTATATCCAAACCTACCACCAGGAATAACTTTTTAAAATAAGAGATGTGGAAGAAAAATCCTCCGGATCTATCTGAATTATTCTGAGCTGTCTGCGGTACCGGGATTCCGTTCCCCCAAGAAGATAAAGAAAATCCCCGGAACTGACTAAAGCCAGGTCGGAACTGTCATCTTTGAACTCACCCATGTACTCCAATTCCAGTTCGGCGGCTGTACAATCCCCCTTTAGTATGTCTGTCAGCACGCCTCCGTCCCAGCCTCCGATAATATAGAGAGTGTCGTCCTGCACTGCGGCAGGAACCCTGCACCTGCTTTGAGGCAGTACTCCCTCAGCAAGAACGGTATTTTTTTCAGGATCGAATTTATAAAGAATGTTTACGTTCTCTCTGTCTGTATTTTCACCACCGATGATGTACACAATGTTTTTATATATACATGCTGTAAAAAGTTCCATTGGCGGAAAGGACAAAGCATGACTGGCTGTTTCTCCGCTGTCCGGATCTATTTTAATAATATCATCAGTTATTTTCTTGCCGTTCCACCCGCTGATATAATAAAGAAATCCATTTACCGCAACGAGCTGGCCGAAGGCCCTCGGTCCGGGAAGAGTGCCGATCTGGCGGAGCTCTTTTTCTTCCGGATCAAAAACAAGAATTTGATCCAGATAAACATGAAAATCGTACCCCCCTGCTATGTATAGTTTACCTCCTATGATTGCTGAACCTGCTCCATACCTGGGGGAGGGGAGTTTTCCGGTTCTTTTAAGGGTGTTTTCTTTCAGATCAATACAAATAATATCATCTTCCAGCCTGTTGTATTTATTAATACCTCCAATTGTATATATCTTTTCATCCGCTGATACAGCCGAAACCCACCTCCTCGATGTCCAGGGACGGAAGAGAATGTTTCTTGAGGCATACATGGTTACAGCTGCCAGCACAACCAGGATACCCAGGTAAATTAAAACCTGATGGTCAAGCCAGGGACTCTGATTTTTCATGAAAACTTCTCCCTGATTTCTTTATAACGGAAACATGATACAACGTGATCATTCACAATACCTACAGCCTGAAGATGGGAGTAAAGAATGACCGGGCCGAGAAAAGAGAATCCCCGGTTTTTAAGTTCCCTGCTTATTTCTTCTGAAAGAGGTGTTTTCGCCGGTATTTCCCCCTCATCTTTCCAGGAATTGGTTAGGGGTTTATGGTCCGTAAACTGCCAGATAAACTTTGAGAATCCGCCGTATTCTTTTTGTATTTCCAGAAATCTCCGGGCATTATTGATTGATGCCTCGATCTTCCGGATGTTGCGGATTATTCCGCTGTTGTTCATAAGCCTCTCAACTTCTTTACTGCCGTATTGAGCTACTTTAGAGGCATTAAAATTGCTGTATGCCTGCCTGTAATTTTCCCGCTTTTTAAGAATAGTCAGCCAGCTGAGGCCGGCTTGTGCTGATTCGAGAACGAGAAATTCAAACTGTTTTGCATCATCATAAACAGGAACTCCCCACTCCCTGTCGTGGTATTGAATATAGAGTTCACATCCTTCAGCCCATGAACATCTGTACATTATTAAAAGTATATACAGAGATTACGCAGTTATTCTACTGCTCCGGTTGTAGCTCCGTCCTATCTCTGATAAAATGAACTGTACATTTTAATCAATAATAAGGTGACATATGAACGCATATCCCGAATGCTTTGCCTGTATCTTTAAACAGGCAATTAATACTGCAAAGATTGCATCAAAAGACCCCAAAGTCCATGAAAAAATACTCAGACGGCTGGCTGAAGAGGTGAAAAATATGTCAATGACTGATACCCCTGCGGCAGTCTCCCAATATGTATACGAAATTACCCAGGAAGTATCCGGGGTTTATGACCCTTTTGCAGATATGAAAAAAGAAACAAATCAGGCGGCTTTGAAACTGCTCCCGAAATTGGAAAAACTGGTTTTTTCTTCCAGGGACCCGCTAAAGAGCGCAGTTCAAATTGCTGTTGCGGGAAACGTTATTGATTTGGGCATCAATTTTGAACTCGACCTCGAGAAAGACGTACTGGCAATAGCTGAACAGGATTTTGCCATTGATCATATTGAACAGTTCCGGGCAGAACTCACTCGAGGAAAATCTCTTCTCTATTTAACGGATAATTCCGGGGAAATAGTATTTGACCGGGTTTTTGTGGAAGAACTTTTAAATTTAGGAATTGATGTAACAGTTGCAGTAAAATCAGGGCCAATAATAAATGATGTTACTATGGAGGATGCGGAATTTACAGGTCTTACCTCCATAACCAGGGTAATAGAAACAGGATCCGCTCATATCGGCGTGAACTGGGAAAAAAGCTCCGAAGATTTCAAAAAAACCTTTCTCGAATCTGATATCATCATTTCAAAAGGTCATGGAAATTTTGAAACCCTTTCCCATACAGACTACAATATCTATTTTCTGTTAAAAGCAAAATGCCAAAGCGTTGCCAAAGAACTGGGCATAAAAATGGGAAATATTGCCTTTAAAAAGAACCTTCAGAACTGACGGCTTCTCCGTCGACTTCAATTTTTGCCCATCTCCCGCTGATATAACCTGTCAGCAGAATGCCGGCATGAAAGACCTGATACAGGGCAAAGGACAGCCACGCCGCCTTAATACCGAAGCTGAAAACACGGGTCAGGAGGAAGGAAGCTCCCAGGATAAAAAGCATATTCGTAGTAAATTCAGAAAAAAGAACGAATTTACCCCATCCGTTATTAGTAAAAATGATCTCAAAAGAATATCCTAAGATCTCAATAAAGAAGAAAACAGCGAAAAACCGGAATGCCTGAACTCCCAGAGTCAGACTTTCGGGCTCCCGGGTAAAGAGCCGGATCAGGGTTTCAGGAAATATCATTACAGCAGCAAATATCAGAAGACCGATAATGCCGGCGATTATCTGACAGGAAAGAACAACCCTCTCAGCCTCTTTTTTTTCTCCTCTGCCAAGAAAATTTCCCACAAGTATCGAGCTCCCCTGGGCAAAACCTCCCGCAATTGTTTTATTTATCCGGAACATGGAAAACACAATATGAGTTACCGCAAGATAAACAATCCCCAGCCGTCCCACCATCGCCTCATAGGCAAGAATCACAGCCAGGGCAACACCATTCTGAATCGCCACAGGATAGGCAATGACAGCAACATCTTTCATGGTACTGCCCTTCAAGCTACGGAAAGTCAGATACCGGTATTTTTTCAATTCCTCTTTATTCAGCAGTGCTGAAGCCATATAACAGGCTGCAAATATTTCTGCCAAAACAGTTCCGAGAGCCGCACCCTTAATTCCCATGGCAGGGAACCCGAATTTTCCAAAAATAAAAATGTAATTGAAAAAAATATTGAGAAGATTACTGCTGATATTCGAAATCATTATTGTTTTTGTTCTGTGGGTTCCTGCAAGAAATCCCCGTACTGCCATGGAAATACCCACAAAAGGAATTCCCCATCTGCTCATTTTTACATAAATATCAGCATTCTCAATTATACCGGAATCATCGAGGAGAAGCCTGAACAGCGGCCTCCCTGCCCAGGCCCCGGCAAAAGCAATAAACCCGGCAATCAGGCCAACTATCATAGTGTTGTCCAGGACTCTTCCGGTAAACTCAGCCCCTGCAGGGTCCTCCTCCTGTCTCCCGAAACGCCTGGAAGCTATGGCCTGAGACCCCAGGGAAACAGGCCATACCAGAACAAAGAGAATACCGGTAAAAAGACTTGCAACAGCAATAGCCGCAAGGGGTTCGTTTCCCAGGCGGCCCACCATGGCCGTGTCTGCAAGATGGTAGAGATAATGGGAAACATTGCCGGCTAAAAGAGGGATTCCCAATGCAAAAATCTTCTTACTGTACAAAGATTTTTATACCCTCATCCGGAAAGAATTTTTTTAAATCTCTGATCACTCTTGTGATCTCGTCGGCTTCCTCCTGACTGCAGTACACAATAAGGATAAAATTCTCCTCAGGCCAGATATGATCGCCCTGCCTTGGTCCGGATGATCCTTTCCCCATAACATTCGGTATTTTCGTAAAATGGTTCACGATATTATTTTTCTTGAAAAGTTCGAACATGTCTTCTTCTATTGAATGATTTGCAATAATTTCTACCCGCTTCATACCTGTCCTTCTTCGATGAGCTTTCTCTGACGCTCTATTCTCTTTGCCTTTTTCTGTTCTTTTCTTTTCTGCCGTTTCTCTGCCCCTTCATTAAAAATAGAATAGAGCACAGGAATGAGAATCAGCGTCAGAATGGTGCTTGCCGCAAGACCTCCGACTACAGTTTTCCCGATGGGCTGTACGTACTCTGAACCTTCCCCTGCAAAAAAAGCCATGGGAATCAATGCCAGAATTGTTGTAAGAGAAGTCATTAAGATCGGCCGGAGACGGTTGCCTCCCGCCTCGATACAGGCTTCCTTAATCCCCCGTCCCCGTTTCCGAAGAAGGTTTGTGTAGTCAACCAGTACAATACCGTTGTTTACAACAATACCTACCAGCATAATCAGTCCTACAGCAGTAAAAATATTGAAGTCCTCACCGGTTCCCACGTAAATGCCGATCACACCGATAAGGAGAAGAGGAATAGTAAAAAAGATAATAAACGGGTCCAGGAAGGACTCGAACTGGCTTGCCATTACACCGAATACCAGAAAAATGGAAATTACAAGGATGATGAGGGCCCGGACCCCGTACTTTATCAGGTCCTGATAATCGCCGGTATACTCTATGATCACGTCCTCGTCCTGAGGGATCTCCTGGGAGACCATGGACCGGAGAGTATTCTCTACCCTGTTCAATTTTGCGCCCTGGGCCAGGGCTCCCTGTACATGGACTGTTCTCGTCTGGTTTTCCCTGCTGATAGTTATCGGCCCTGTTGTCCTCTCCAGAGTCGCAAAGCTCGCCAGAGGAACGCGGATCCCCATATTGTTTACAACAAATATTTTATTCAGGTCCGGTACTGCATCTCTGTCTTCCTGATCAAGGATAACAAGAATATCATTCTCGGAACCTCCGCTCCGGTACTTTGACGCAGTGATGCCGTCGATATTCGCCTTAATCTCCTGGCCGATTGTATAAATATTCAGACCCAGAGAGTAAGCTTTGTCCCGGTCAATAATGATCTCTATTTCAGGCAGACCCTCTTTGAAATTTACCGAGGGTTCAGTGATTTCCGGGATTCTTTCTTCAATTAAGGCCTGAATCTCCCGGGCCGTTCCCTTTGCTTTATCCAGATCATTTGATTTAACAGCAACATCTATGGGCGACCCACCCAGTGAAAAATTACCACCGGAAAAGGAGAAAACCGCTGAAGGATAGGAATTAAAGTACTTCCTGAACCTCTGCATGATCTCCATGGAATTTTCCGTTCTCTCTTCAAAAGGGGGCAGCACAATCGTCAGACTTCCCCTATTCGTCCGGCCCGCTCCTAAACCGAAGAAACCCCGCTCGCCGGCTGAAAGGATGATATGCTTGTAGGAGGTAACCTCTCTTTTCGCTACAATCTCAAGCTGTTTAAGAAGGTCCTTGGTGACCTCCAGCTTTGTACCGATGGGAAGTTCAACAGTAATCCGGACAGTGTCCTGCTGCTGGGCAGGAATAAACTGAAATCCTGCGAAAGGAATCAGAGCAAGGGAGGCAAGAAAAATAACAAAAATAATTATAATTGTTGTTTTCCGCCATTTTAGTACCCAGTTTAAAATCCTCATGTATAGATTATCCAAACCTGCAAAAACCGAACCCAGAGCATTGTCAATTATCCGGGAAAGTCCCTTTTTCGGCCGCTGTTTTGTAGACCGTATGGGAAGATACTTGCTTGCCAGTACAGGGATGAGAAAAATCGCCACCAGCAGAGAGGATGCCAGGGAAATAACAACGGTAAAAGAGAGACCGCTGAAAAGCTCTCCCGCCATATCAAGCTGGTCCTTAAAAACCGTAAGCGGGAGAAACACACAAATGGTAGTTAATGTCGAAGCCATAATCGCCCGGATCATTTCCTGGCTTCCGAGAATCGCCGACGCGGTTAGCTTGGCCCCCTTCTCCCGGTATCTGTAGATATTTTCAAGAATTACGATTGAGTTGTCCACAAGCATACCGATGCCGAGGGCAAGACCCGCCAGTGTCATGATATTCAGCGTAAGGCCCCAGAAATACATCAGCATAAAGGTTACGACCAGAGAAACCGGAATAGAAAAGCCTATAATAATGGTGCTTTTAAGACTCCTTAGAAAGATAAGCAGAATAATTACCGCTAAAAGCCCCCCCAGGAACGCGGAAGAACCCACCTGGCTAAGACTGTTTCTGATGATCTTTGTTGTATCGTCAATTACCGAAACATCAATACCCAGGGGAATCTCCTGGTTAATCTTGTCGAGCCTGGCAATAACGTTGTCGGCGGTCTTTACTGAATTCGTTCCGCTCTGCTTCTGGACCTGAATATAGACCCCCGGCTCTCCGTCGATAAAAACAGCATCGGATTCCTTCTTGAAACCATCATACACATTTGCTACATCCCGCAGACGGATGGTCTTTACACTGCTGTAAGGGTCCATGGGGTTCGGAGGGGCGCCCTTGTAGGTAATAACAGTATTTTTTATTTCCTCGATGCTCCGGTACTCGCCGGCGGTCTGAATAAGATAATTTTTATCTCCTTCAGTGATACTTCCCGCGCTTATCTGTACATTCTGGCCCCGCAGCATATTGGCAATCTGAGTCATGGTAAGATCATAGGCCTCGAGCCTGCTCTGGGGAATCTCAACCCGGATAACCCTCTCTCTTCCGCCGCTGATACTTGTAAGGGCCACACCGTCAACCTGTTCCAGCCTCGGAAGAATAAAATTCTCGGCAATATCCCGCAGCTCTTCCGCAGTGCGGTTTCCGGTCACAACAAGGCTGAGAATCGGAATCATGGAGGGGTCGAATTTAAAAATCATCGGGGTTTCCGCCCCTTCAGGAAGGAACCCCTTTACAAACTCCAGTTTGTCCCTCACATCATTGGCAGCCTCAGACATATCAGTTCCCCAGGTAAACTCAATCTGAACGAAACTGGAACCCTCCGAAGAACTGGAATATATATTCTCAATATTACCTACATTGCTGAGCACCCCCTCTAAGGAACGAGTAACGCTCCGCTCAACTTCCTCCGGACCTGCTCCTTCATAGGATGTTGATACAACAAGAATAGGCGGATTAATCTCAGGGAAAAGATCAATTGCCAGGTCAAGGCCGGCGTAAATACCGAATCCGATAACCAGAGCAAAAATGATAATTATTGTAGTGGGCCTGGAAACAACGGTCTTCGTTAAGCTCATAGATCCTCCCTACTCAACCTTGTCCTGGGCTTCCAGGGGCTGGACCGTATCAATAACCTTGACCTTTGCGTTATCTTCCAGGAGAGTCTGACCTCTGATAACGATCATTTCATCAGGTTCAAGCCCTTCCGTAATCTCCACCTTGCTGTCGATCTGTATTCCCGGGTTTACCTTCCGTTTTTCCACATAGCTCTGATCATGAACAACAAAGACAAAATATTCCCCGTACCGCTTAATCAGGGCAGGGTAGGGAATCTTAACGATATTATCCTTTTTTTCGGTGATGATTTTTATTTCAGCGAACATCCCGCTTTTAATCCTTCTGTCCGGACTCAGGAGCCTCAGTTTCAGCTCCAGGGTCCTGGACTGGGGATCAACCACAGGGCTGATCTCCGATATCCTCGCCTGAAACCGTTCATCAGGAAATGCTTCAAACCTTATAATCGCGTTTAATCCAAGGCGCATCTTGGAAATGAACCTCTCTGCTACGTGTGTTCGAATTTCCAGTTCCCGTGTCCGGCTTACCGTCGCCACAGGAGTTGCCTGGGTGATTGTAGCTCCCTCCCGCACGGGAATATCGACTATTGTACCGCTGATCGGTGATTTTACGGGACTTGCCACAAATCTCATCCCCGGCCTGGAAGGATCCACCTCAGCTATCACCTCGTCCTTGGCAACCACAGACCCCACATCAATGTAGAGAGCGGTTATTTTCCCAACAGTATCCGCATATACATCAACATTCGCCTTTGTAACGACATCTCCATTCAGTTCGATATAATCGTTTATCTGGCCCTCAATAGAACGGGTAACATTTACAGCAAAAACACTTTCCTCTTCCTCTGTTTTGGAGAGAGCAGCATCATCCCGTTTTTTAATCAAATCCTGGTATTTCTCTTTAATCTGACTGCAGCCGGAAAAAAATATCCCGGCTGATAAAAAAATCAAGACTATCGATATAATTGTTTTTCTTTTCATTCTTCCGTTATTTCCTCTAATGGTGTATTTAAAGCGTATTCCAAATCTAGTAAATACGAAATATAATTAAACTGCTCTTTTAAAACCTCAAACCTCGCTTCCTGAAGCTTGTCCTCAGCATCCTCCACATCGATTAAAGCCCTTCCCCCGGCATTATATGCCTCTTCGGCAAGAGAATAAGCACGCTGTGCGAGATCCACATTCAAATTGAGAGTCTCAAACAATTTCTGTGTCTGCTGAAGATTCTTAACGATTATTGCTATCTCCATTTCCGCACCCTGAACAGCCTGGGAGAGTGCTGTCCGCAGCTGACGAATCGAATCTTCCGCATTGGCAATATCAACCCAGCTTCTGCTGAAGGGAAGAAGCTGATCAAGGGATACACTGACGGTAACACCGAACATTCCGCTTCTCTGGGACCAGTTGTCACTCATGTCCTTAAACCAAAGCTCTTCAAATGGGTCCTGCATAAAAGTCGGATCAAAAGAAAGCATGAATGTCAATGCAGGCGTCATTCCGGCAATAGTCGCCTTTTTCCCGTTTTTTACAATTTCAATCTGCTTTATCAGGGACTGTATATCAAGTCTGTCCCGGGCGTATTCTTTCACCAGTTCTTCAGCATTCAGAACAACAACTTCAGGTTCTATTGAACCTTTAAGAGAAAGCCCCGAATCCAGCGGTAATCCAAGAAGGAACTTGAAGTTCATAAGTGCTGTATCATAGGCCATATTCAACGCAGTCAGTCCGGGTTTTATATTTTCCAGACCCACCTGAGCACTCAGCATAGTGTACTCATCCACCAGGCCGTACTCAAAATTGATCTTTGCCTGTTCATATCTCTTTTCAGCAGACACTATCTTCTGTTTCATCAGTTTGATGTTCTCCTTTAGGAGAAGCAGATTGTAAAATGTCTTTTTTACATTTTTCGCCAGTTCCAGCTTGGCCGTTTCCAGGGACAGAGATCCCGCACTGTAATCGATAATTGTGTGCTTTATTCCGTAGAGCAGGGCCGCTGTTAAGGTTAAATTCATATTCACCCCGGCTGATAAAATCCACGTATGGGGAACTTCTATTTCGTAGGGAATTATATAATCGTAAAGCACCCCGTCCATGTCTTCGGGGATGGCGGAGACTATCACATCATCTGTAGGATCTAATGGGTTTTCAAAGGGATTCTCAGCACCTGTCACGCCAAGAAGAGAATAACCTTCATATTCAAGGCTGTTTGCGTACTCAGCTCCCGTGATATTATCCGGAGCAACATGCAGTCTGGAAAATGAACCGCTGGCAGTAATGGTAGGATAAAATCTATTCCATACCGTTTTTTTAGCTCTTTCCTTCATTTTTAAGGAAATTTCTTCGCTTAAGATGCCGAGATTATTTTGTTCAGCCAGCCTAACCGCATCCTCAACAGTTACGGTATAGCTCATTTCCTCATCGGATAATTCTGTTCTATCAGAATTTGAAACAGCAAGAGCATTAAGCTCCTGATCAACCGCCTCCTTTAGAGTAATTGGTTCAGCTGTTTCCTTATTTCCTGCAGCATGAAGCAAAATAGGCGCCATCAGGAAAATAATAAAAATCATCAGGACATTTATTTTCATTGTACTCTCCTTTGGTTTTTGTAATATATAATTCCTTTGTTTAAAAGAAAAAATACATATTCCATCGAATTAAGGATCTCTTCTTTTGATTCATTTCTTCTAAATCCGGCAATTGTTTCCTGAACTACTTCCCGGACAATTAATGCCGCAATTTGTTCATGTGTAAAAATATATTTATTAAAATTTCCATTTTCAACAGCCTTATAAATAAATCCGGCAATGTCTTTTATTTCTTCAGGTTTTGGCGGAGTCAAATTAAGCTCTATCCGCTGCAGCCATATCCAGTTGAATACCGTTAAAACTGTAGGATCATAGGCGAGGTATGATGAAAGGGTTACAAAAAAACAAAATGTCTTTTCTTCAAGGCTTGTGTATTTCTCCAAAGATTGATAAAGAAATCTCTGAAATTCAGATACCTTTTGAAAAATCATTTTAGAAAGCATCTCATCCCTATTTTTAAAATAAAAATATAAACTGCTCTTGCTCATACCCAATTTTCTTGCGATTTTTTCGGTTGTAGAATCAAGAATTCCCTCTTTAGCTACTACATTAGCTATTCCGGAAAATATTCTATCCTGCGGTTCCCTTTGATACCGGGTGATCGTACAGTCATCTAAAATCTTTTTAAATGAAGGCTGAGATAATTTTTCTCTATTCCATATTCCATATAAAACAATGCCGGAGAGCCCTTTTGTTACTTCCTCAAGATTATTTATCTTGCTCTGCTTTTTTCCTGACAGTTCTGTCTTTAGATACAATGATCCAACAGCAATAATCATTCTGAAAAAGATATTTTGTATTTTTTCTGTTACCTGGTATCCGTTATTTTCTAATACATTACTGAACAGCATCTGCTCATCAATAAAAAATTCCTGGGCTAATTTTCGCTTTTTTCTTATTTCTTCAGAAATTAAAAAAACAATAAAATGAAAGTATGACGGTTTATTAAAAAAAAACGGAAGATAATTTTTAAAAAACAAAGCAACACTTTCTTCAACTGTTTGTTCTTTCGCAGATAGTATAAAACTCTGTTTTATCTTCTCATACTCCTGATAAAATTTCTCTTTCATTGCTCTTAAGAGATCTTTTTTATTTTTAAAATGACGATACAGCGCGGTCTTCGTTATCGATAGATTATCCGATACTACAGACAGATTCGTTTTATAAAAGCAGGTTTTCCCCCATTCGCGAAAGGCTGCCGAGATTATTTTTTCTTTAGTAATTGTCTTTTTCTGTACTGACATATTAGTTACCGAATGTTCGGTAACTAATATACTGTATTTTCAAAATCTGTCAACTGTAAGGGAATAAATTTTGCCGGGAAAACACCGGCTGATTCCGAACACATCAGCAGCGCAGGTGTTTTTAGTATACCTGCAGGAAGTACTGCACCCCTGTTTTAAAATCGCAAAAACACCAGGCTTCGATACAGTAGAAAAATGTTACATAAAATTTACATCCTACACGTTGAATCTGCCTACACCCGGGGCTATACTCTGAGTGAACGCTCGTTCAACTAAAGGAAAAGTTATGGCTAGAAATCTTGATGAAGAAAAACGTAAGAGAATATTAGACTCTGCTCAGCAATGCTTTCAAGAAGAAAAAATCGAAAAGGTAAGTATAAAAAAAATCGCAGCAAAAGCTGAAGTAGCCACAGGAACAGTATATACCTATTTCAAAAACAAGAAGGAACTGCTTTGGTTTACAGTAAAAGCATCAATAGAAAATTTCGCAGAAAAGGTTCGAAAGAGAAATGAAAAAAATGAAACCTATGAAGATTTGCTGGGCTGGATAATAGATTACGGATTCGATATATTAAAAAAACTCCAGCCGATATTAAAAAAGTTAAACCTTTATAACGACCGCAAAGATTTATTTGATGCAATAATACAAAATACTGCTGAACAAGTTACAAAAATTATCAGCGAAAAACAGAAAACAGCATATCAGGACCTCTTTGATTCTCCGGAAAGGAAACGGTTTCTCATAGAAATAATTATATCAGGAATAATCTACCCAACTTCTCTAGTACCGGCAAATCAGGTGAATGAAATGATAGAAAAACAGAAACACAGCATAAAAGAAGGATTCTATAAATTCAGTCTCTATGGAGAAAGCGCATGAGCAGACGCTGGAAAGTCATATTCCTATTAGGAGCTGTAATCGTAATAGGTTTAATAGGCTTCCAGCTTTCCCGGTTACTGCTAAACAGGAAAAGCGAAAATGAGATAACAGCACTTGTACCGGTTAGAACAGGGGCGCCAACCTTCGGTGAAATAGAAGACATCCTCTCATATCCCGGGAATTTGCTTCCTGAAAGAACAATTGGTGTCGTCTCAGAAGTGCCGGGAAAAGTCGAACAAATTTATGTTCAGGAAGGAGATTCCGTCAATCAGAATCAAATATTGCTGTCTGTTGAAAAAGACATTGTGACCCTGGAACTGGAGCAGGCGAAAGCAGGCTACACAGTTGCTGATGCTCAATACCGTCAGGCTGTACGGGGGGCCAGGGAAGAAGAACTCAGTAATGCAAAGGCCCTTCTCGTCCAGGCAGAAAAAGATCTCAAAATAGCACAGACAAACTTCGAAAGGACAAAGGGTCTTCTCGAATCAGGAATTACTTCACAGGCAAAATTCGAAGAGGTTCGAAGCATTTATCAGAACGCGGAAACTGAAGTTGAAAATGCGCGAAGGTCTGTCCATCTGATGGAATCCGGTGCCAGCGAAGAGGAACTCGATATTGCAGGCGCAAATGTGGAAGCCATGAAGGCAAAATATGAAATGGCGCAGATTCAGTATAACAATTCAAATATCAAAGCTCCCGGTTCAGGCATTGTGGCAAAGATAATGACGGAAGAAGGAAATATGGTTGGAGAAGGGACGCCTGTCATGGCGATTGTTCAGGATGATCCCATATACGCTGAGGTGCCCATTCCGGAAAAATATTACGGTATATTTTCAAAACAGCAGGCTTCGATACTCAGCAGAATTAAACCTATAGCATATCCTGATCATACCCCTTTTACCGGGGAAATAACTTCCGTAGCTGCTGTTATTGACGGGACCACCCGAACATTTGCTGTTGAAATAGGAATGAAAAATACTGAAAAATTATTACGTCCGGGAATGTATGTAAATGTAGAGCTTGTTCTGAGAAAATCAGAAAATGCACTATTAATACCTGAAAGCTCCCTTGTTGTGCGGGATGACAAGCAGGTTGTTTTTACCATTCTGCAGGGCGGCTCCTATCATGCGGAACAGGTTCCTGTAACCGTCGGATTGCGCAGAAACGGGTATGCCGAAATAATCAGCGGCCTGTCCGGAAATGAAACTATCATTATTGAAGGTAATGCATTCCTTGAAGACGGCCAGGAAGTAGATCCGATTAATCTATGAAAATCACAAAAGCGTCTGTAAATCATCCTATTACTACAATAATGGTCTTTCTTGCTCTTTTCATTTTGGGTTCTATTTCATTAACCCGGCTGGGTTTGGAACTTTTTCCGGATGTAACTCTTCCAACTGTAGTTGCTGTTACAGTCCATCCCGGAGTAGGACCCTATGAAATCGAATCCTCTGTCACACGGATAGTTGAAGATTCGGTTTCTTCATTAAACGGATTAAAGGAGATCACCTCCTCTTCAAGTGAAGGGGTTTCCATGGTCATACTTCATTTTTCCTGGAATACGGATCTGGATACTATAATTATGGATGTCCGGGAAAAACTGAACAGTATTGAAAATGACCTTCCCGAAGGAGCAGAACGGACAAATATCTACAAATACAATCCCGAACATCTGCCCACTTTAATTTTTAATGTATCAACAAAAACCAGGGGCATAGATACGAGAATGCTCACTGAGGAATTAATAATCCCGGAACTGGAAAAGCTTGAGGGTGTAGCAAAGGCAGGAATTTACGGGGGCAGAGAAAAGGCTGTTGTATGCAGGCTTGATCTTGATACCTTAAGCAAACTGGAGATTCCCATCATGCAGGTTCTGCAGGTTTTCCAGGGTGAAAACATCAATCTGCCTGCAGGATCTATGACCGTAAATAATAAATACATGGTTTTGCGTACTGTTGGTGAATTTTCTTCAGTGGAAGATATTGGCCTGGTATTAGTCGGGTACAAAGGGCTGTCTCCGATTTTTCTGAAAGATGTTGCGGAAATTTCTCTGGATTATCTTCCCCAGGAAGAATTTGTCCGTGCCGGGGGAGAAACCGGTGTAATGGTAAATATAAGGAAACAGCCGGGATACAATACGGTGAAAACAAACAGGGCCGTGCTTGCCAAACTGGATGCCCTTAAAAAAGATCTTCCGCCGTCGGTAAATATTCAGATTCAGTCGGACCAGTCGGAAACAGTTGTCAGGTCCATCGGAGGAGTGGCAAATGCGGCATGGCAGGGCGGCCTCCTGGCAATACTGGTGCTTCTCTTTTTTCTCCGGAACCTGCGGTCTACATTTATAATTTCAATAGTTATACCTGTTTCTCTTATTGCCACTTTCTCTCTTATGGATTTCGGCGGACTGACCATGAACATTGTTTCTCTTATGGGTATAACCCTTGGTGTGGGCATGTTTGTTGATAATTCCATTGTTGTACTCGAATCGATTTTCCGGCACCAGCTGGGAGGAAGCCCGCCGGAAGTCGCCGCTGTAGAGGGAACGGCTGAAGTGGGCAAAGCTATAACAGCTTCAACTTTAACCACTGTAGCGGTTTTTATTCCCATGATTTTTGTTCAGGGGATGGCAGGCCTCATCTTTGACGATCTTGCAGGTACCATTTCCTTTGCTCTTATGATTTCACTGGCCGCAGCCCTTACCCTTGTTCCTTCTCTATGCGCAAAATTCATGAAAATTGAACCCGGGACACGGCTGTCGGAACACAAAACAGCTGCCGCACTGACTGATCTCTCGCTTGCGGATCTTGAGATTCAGACAGGAAACCACCTGGTTGACCGGTTAGGGAAAAAGGTACAGAAATGGCTTTATGCTTTGGATAACGGGTACGAAAAAATTATCCGGTGGGCTCTCCGGCATGTCAGGGCTGTTATAATATCAGCCCTGGTGCTTCTTGCTCTCAGTATAAGCTCAATACTGCTTTTAGGCATGGAGTTTCTGCCCGAGGCGGATGAAGGAGGATTTGCTGTTTCTCTGCAGACCAAAATCGGATCTACTTACAGTTATACAGAAGAAAAAGTGATAGAAATCGAAAATATTCTCCGGAGGGAATTAGGTGACAACATTCTCTCTTTATCATCAAATATCGGTGAAGGAGGAGAAATCACCGGCGGGGATGACGTGGGGAGCCACCTGGCGGTTATCTACGTAAAGCTTGTAGACAAAGACCACCGAAAACTGAGCATCTGGCAAATTCTCACAAATCTTGATGAAATTATCAGAAAGGAAGTGCTGGATATAAAGTACAGGCTCAGGGTGGAGGGGATCGCCACAATGGCTGCTTCTGCCAGCGGGGAAGGAAATCCTGTGGTGATTGAACTTTCCGGCGGAGTCCTTGAAAGTCTCTATGCTTATGCGCTGAAAACCCAGGGAGTTCTGGAGGAGACAAAAGGCTTGAGGAATATAAAGGTTTCTCACAGAACAGGCAAACCGGAAATCCAGTTTATTGTTAAACGCAGAGAAGCCCTTAGCCTCGGTTTCACTCCAAGGGAAATCGCCGCCACATTGAGGACCGCCTATAAAGGAACTGAAGTTACAAAATTTACAGCTGATGATGAAGATTACAGTGTTATTCTTGTTCTGGAAGAAGAGGACCGGAATACAATGGATAAAATCGGCAGTATCTTTTTTATCAATTCCGCAGGAAACCGGATACCTCTGGAAAACCTCGTAGATATTAAAGAAGGAAAGGGACCTCTTTCAATAAAAAGAAAAAAAAGGACAAGGATGATCTCTGTCTCCGCCTCCCTTACCGGAGATCTTCCGTTAAGCGTTGTCATGGAAAATGTGCAGGATGGCATGAAACGTCTCGGGCCGCCGGGTGAAGGGATAGAATTAGAGTATACCGGATCCGGAAAGGAGATGAATGAATCGTTCCGCACTCTCTTTATGGCGCTGATTTTTGCAGTTGTGCTCGTATATATGGTAATGGCATCCCAGTTTGAATCTCTTCTCCATCCCTTTATAGTGATGTTTTCCGTTCCTTTCGCAGCTATAGGATTGGTAGGGGCGCTTCTTTTAACAGGCACAACTTTCAGTCTCATGGCCTTTGTAGGGGGGATACTTCTTGTCGGTATTGTTGTTAATAATGCGATTGTACTGATTGACTACATCAATCTTCTGAGAAAACAGGGAATGCCCCTGAAAAATGCGATTATCAGAGGAGGCAAAACGAGACTGAAACCGATCCTCATGACAACTCTTACCACAATTTTCGCAATGCTTCCCATGTCCCTTGGCATCGGGACAGGAGCTGAACTCCGGGCGCCCATGGGCAGGGCGGTTGTAGGAGGCCTTGCCACATCAACTTTAGTCACCCTTGTTCTTATACCCACACTGTACTGGATATTTGAAAAAGCTGTACGGAACAGGAATCTAAGGAAAAACCAGCAGATAGCTGCCGTACCCGCAGAAACCGAAATTTCTGACTATTAGACTCGTATAACCGTTGAAATAATCCATTTAGTACATTACCCTTGATGAATATGCAGTATAAACAATATGGAAAAACAGGCAAAAAAGTCTCTGTTATCGGTTTCGGGGGAATGCGCTTCGGCAATCCCGGAAATATAGAGGAATCAGCTGAAATTGTTCTTCGTGCACATGAAAAAGGCATCAACTACTTTGATACAGCCCCGGTTTACTGCGGGGACAACAGTGAGGACATTTTCGGCACAGCCTTCAAACACATGGAAAGAAGTTCTTATTTTGTTTCAACAAAATCCTCAAAAGCCAGCGGCAGTAAACTGCGGGCTGATATGGAAAAATCCCTGCGCCGCCTGGGTGTTGATAAGATTGATTTTTATCATATCTGGTGTCTTCTCACCCTGGAAAACTGGGAACTCCGAAAGGAGAAAGGTGCTGTTCGGGAAGCCCTGAAGGCAAAGGAAGAAGGCCTCGTGGATCATGTTGTTTTATCATCCCATTTAAAAGGCGAGGACCTTGCAGCTGTACTTGATGAAGGTTTCTTTGAGGGAGTTACCCTCGGATACTGTGCTTTCAACTTTCCCTACCGGGAAAAAGCAGTGGAAAAAGCAGGAAAACTGGGGCTGGGTGTTGTGACAATGAATCCCCTGGGGGGCGGATTAATTCCGGGAAATCCGGATCGTTTCTCTTTTCTTAAAACGGAAAATGACCGGAGTGTTGTAGAAGCGGCGCTGCGGTTCAATGTTTCAAATCCGAATATCACATGCGCTCTTGTAGGGTTCAGCAATAAAGACCAGGTGGACGAGGCTGTTTCCGCAGTGGAAAATTTTGTTCCTTATCCTGAAGATCAGATCGGAAAGATTAAAGATCATATTATAGAATCCTTTGATGGTATCTGCACCGGCTGCGGGTACTGCATGCCCTGTCCTTCAGGCGTTAATATTCCGCAGATGATGGATGTCTACAACAGAAAAATCCTTGAAGGAAAAGATCCCAGGCACATGCTTGAGCGGCTTCAATGGCATTGGAGCAAATCCGCCAGCCATGCTGCCCTGTGCACTGAATGCGGTGTATGTGAAACCAGGTGCACTCAGAAACTGCCGATCCAGGAAAGACTGAAAGAGATTGCTTCTCTGGATAAAGGATAAATCAGCTTTCCCCTTCCTTGGGCACAATACAGATAAATGAAAACTCTTCGGTCCCTGAAGCATTCCTAAACTGATGCTCTGTATTCTCCGGCAGATAGGCAATGCTTCCCGGGGAAAGATCGTGCTCTTTGCCCTCGACCCAGAGAATACCCCTGCCTTTTGTGATGTAATTGATATGGGACCATGGATGTTTGTGCTGAGGAGTGTTTCCTCCTCCCTTTAGGGAGAACAGCCGCATTGCGTGGTCCTCCCATCCTTCCTTTGCTCCTATAAGGAGCTGTTTTGAAATACCTGATGCTCCCTCCATGGAGATAGGTTTCTTTTCTACGTCGTCAATGTGAGATATAAACATGAGGTGATTATATAGTATATCGAAGCCTGGTGATAGTTATACTGTCTTGTCCTCCCCGGACAGATTTTCCGGCAACATTCCTGATAATTATTTTTCTGATGAAGAAACCAGACATCATTAATAAAGGTAGACCGAGGAGGCTTTAAAGGAAAGCCATAAAGCCCTGCCTTCCTGAATGCTGAATTCCTCAGCTGCCG
>Ga0272441_10003666_pt1 | contig 28960 bp, 21 predicted proteins | sample SSMProp6N_FD_193582 | JGI IMG/M metagenome (GOLD analysis project Ga0272441, IMG submission 193582) | Marine sediment archaeal communities from Little Sippewissett salt marsh, Falmouth, MA, United States - SSM-Prop-6N | ecosystem: Environmental > Aquatic > Marine > Wetlands > Sediment ... | reverse complement strand
AGATGAGAGCGATAGGGGCCAAGCGGGATTCTCAGCTTCCGACTTCCGACTTCCGACTTCCGACTTGGACCGGGCGGTAGATCAAGACCAGGTTCCGCACATAGATAAACAGTCCGCAGGTCTGACCGACCGAGAAGACGGGATCGCGCCGCCACAGCGCATAGACCAGCATCATCGCGGCGCCCACGATCGAGAGGTACCAGAACGCGATGGGGATGGTCGATTGTTTCTTGCGCTCCGAAGCGATCCATTGCACGAGGAACCGGGAGAAGAACAGGGTTTGGCCCAACACCCCGAACACAGCCATCGGCCGCGCGAGCACGCGCAGGAACTCCTCGAGAACACTCATTCGCAGACCTCCACTTCGAACCGGCGATAGCGGCTCTTCATCCAGCGCACGCCGCGCAGGTCGGCGAGCGTGTGCAGCAGCCTGCCGCGATTCGTGTACTTGCTCTTTCCGGCCGGTCTCGGCCGGTGGTTGACCGGCACTTCCGCGATCGCGGCGCCTTTCATGGCCGCGAGTGCCGGCAGGAACCGATGCATGCCGTCCCAGACCGGCAAGTCGGCGAGAACGTGGCGCTTGAACGCCTTCAAGGAACAGCCGGTGTCGCGGATCCGTTCGCCGAGCACCCGATTGCGCACGAAGTTCGCGAGCCGGCTGCCGAGCCTCTTGCTCAGACTGTCCTGCCGGTCGGCGCGATAGCCGCAGCAGACATCGTGGCTCTCGAGGCCGGCGATCAGTTTGGGGATATCGGCGGGATCGTTCTGGCCGTCCGCGTCCATGAACACAAGGATTGCGCCGCGGCTGTGCCGGAGTCCGGCCCACATCGCCGCGCTCTGGCCGGAATGCGGGTTGAGCCGCAGCACGCGCAGCGCCGCCAGTTCGCGGGCGAGCCCGCGCAGCAGCTCGTGGGTCCGGTCGTTCGACCCGTCGTCGACCGCGAGGATCTCGAACGGCCGGGCTTGCGCACGCAGCACGGCGTGCGCCTCGCGCAGCGTGGCGCCAACACAGTGTTCCTCGTTCCAGACGGGAAGAATCAGGGAGAGTCCCATGTCTTTCGGTTTGACGGTCATGCTTCTCCAACGCGTCGGCGGCGCGCGCGGCCGCGAAGCGTGCGCTCACGGCAGCGGCGCCCGAAACAGCCGGTGCAGTTTCACGTCGATCGCTCCGGGCCGGAAATCCTTCCTTCTGCAAATCTCTGCGCGGTCGATACGCGCGGCCAGAACATAATGCTTGCGTATCTGGCGCGCGACCAGATCCTTGACGGGCAGCGGGAAGACCCTGGAATCCGGTTTCCACACGATGTATACGGGCCGCTTCGCCAGGGCCCGGCCGATTTCTCGGGTCAGCGATCCTTCTTCCCACTCGTCATAGACGCTGAGGCTTTCGGGCTTGCCGAGGTTCGATGGATGTGCGTGCCGGGTCGGCAGCTTCGCGCCGGTCAGCCAGTACCCGATGTGATCGACCAGGAACAGAACGTATTCCCCCTCGACATCCCGTTTGTTCAGGTACTCGGCGATCCTGTAGGCCCGATCGCTGTACAGGCCCCGCCCGCTACGTATCTTCGTGACGAGCATCGACGTCGCGTTCAGGACCGGGTGGATCGGGCTCAGCAGCAGCAGGCCCGCCAGTGTCATGGCGACACGGTCCCTGCCGGCGCAGAGCGATGCGAGCCAGGCGCCGCCCGGCACGCACATGAACGGCAGGAGTTGCATCAGATAATGCGAGAAATACGGGCCGGTATCCATGATGGACCACAGGCAGAACCCGAACAGCGTGAGCAGCGCCGCGGCGTGCCGGGGTTCGGCCGTTTCGCGGCGTCGGACCCACATGTGCGTGACGCCACAGATGAACGCAATCCAGATTGCGGTGCCGCCGCAAGACAGACTGTGCGTGACGAGCCGCGCCGTCAGGCCGAGCCTGCGCCCAATCGAGCCCGCGGCCGCCGAATAGGCCGCGGCTTCCTTGAACGAGACGGTCACGAATACATCGAAATCTCCCGCGACCAGATAGACCGCGGCAAGAGCCGCGACCGGTGTGAGCCCGCCCAGGAGCAGCAGCGCCTCCCGCCCGATGACCCGCTTTGCGCCGCCGGCGCGTTCTTCCGCCAGCACGATCAGCGCCAGTGCCGGGCCCAGATAGAAGAGGTTGGCCCGGATCAGCCCGGCAAACCCGGCCGCCAATCCCATCAGGAATATGCGACGCGCCGACTGCGCGCCGGCGAGCAACGCGAACACCAGCATGCTCAAGGGCAGCAACGCTACATGCTCGGTCATGGTTGCACCGCCGCTCCTGGACAGGGTGGTCGAACCGATGATGAGCCATGCCCCGGCAAAAAAGCCCGCCGCCTTGCCCCTGATGCGCGCGCCCAGCTCGTACAGAACACCGGCCGCCGCGTACACGCAGAGGAGCCCGCCCATCCTGACCGCCATGACGCTCTTGCCGAATACGAGCAGGAAGCCGGCATACGCGACGTAGACCAGCGGATTGTGGTCCACCAGGTTCGTGCCGGGCAAATGGCCGTCCAGCAGGTCCTGGCCGAGCAGGATATACGTGCTTTCGTCCCAATCTACGACCGCGGAGAAGAAGAACGGCGCCCGTACCGCAAGCGCCAACAGCAACAGAAGCAGCAGGTGCATCCGTCGTCGCTGTCGCTCGCTACTCGGTTCGCCGGTACTTCGCATTCTGTTTCCTCACATGTCGTTCGCGTTTCGGATGGCTGCCGTTCCGGCGGGAGTCCGGGTCGCGGCGGTCAGGATGCCCCGCGAGTCCTTGCCGTGGTTGAACAGCAGGTCCACCACGGACAGATGCGAGATGAACCCGAGCTGGGACTCCCAGAGCTGTGTGTAGTACGGATGCTCGTAGTCCTGCCACGTGACGCCTATGCCGGCGGCTTCGAACAACGGCTCCCGCAAATAGCGCTTCGCGCCGTTGGGACTCAGATAGCACGTCGCGCCGAGCAACCCGCAGATCGCGACGAGCCGTTCATCCTTGCGTCCGGCAACATGCAGGTTCGAGGCGAAGAGCAGCGGCGTGTCGATCCCCAGATAGTCGCGTATGCAATGGATGATCGCCATGTCCAGATCGATCAGGAATTTGTGCTTGCCCATGATCGCCGCGCGCAGCCGCTCGATCAGTTCATCGAAATACGGGGCCCGCGCGTAGCTTCTCTGAAGCGTGGCCAGATGTCTTTGCCGCCACGGCTGCGCGTTGTGGATGCGGACGTCCCGGATCGTCTTGCTCCGTACCCCTTTCCGCGCAACCGGGACCGACAACCATGTGATGCCGGTCGAGGTCTTGACCCGGTTGCGGTTGCGCCAGTCCCGGACGGTGTACTGAACGTCATCGAATACGACAAACGTGTCGCACCTGAGCATGAGGTCGAAGAACCCCAGCCATGGCAGGTAGCCGGGTTGCATGATGACGAGAGTCATGGGCTTCGCCTCTCTTCCAGACCCAACGTTTCCCTTACCACGTAGAGCGGTCGGCGCTTGACTTCCACGAACATCCTGCCCAGGTATTCGGCCAGAATGCCGGTCGTCAGGAGTTGGGCGCCGCCGACAAGAAACAGACCGACGACGATCCCGCCGTGGGCGGGCAGGGGATTGCCCAGGAACAGCTTGCCGGCCGCCAGATACAGGCCGCCCGCCACGGCCAGCAGGGCAGCGAGCAAGCCGACGCAGGTGACGAGTCTGAGCGGAATACGCGAGAACGACAGGATCCCGTCCGCGGCGACCCGGACGGATCGGACGAGCCCGTACTTGCTCTTTCCCGCGAACCGCGCCTCGTGTTTCGTCTCGACCGTTGCTTCCGGGAACCCGGTCCAACTGATCAATGCGTCAACATCGCGGTCCGTCTCTCTGCAGTCCTTGAACGCTTCCACCGCGCGGCGGCTCATGATGCGAAAGATCCCGGCGTCCGGCCGCGAGTCGACGTAGGACAGCGCGGCGAATACGGCGTGATAGAGCCGGGAGCCGATGCGCTTTCCGAGCGAATCGCAACGCGTGGTGCGGATAGCCCGCACAATATCGTGGCCCTCCTTGAGCTTCGCGTAAAGCGCCGGGATGGCCTCGGGCGGATCCTGCAGATCGCCGTCCATCAGTACGACGGCTGCGCCGGCCGCACGGTCGAGTCCGGCGGAAATCGCGATCTGGTGCCCGAAATTCCGGGCCAATCGCAAGACCCGCACACGATGGTCCGCCCTGTGCAGCTCGGACAGGATCCGAAACGACGCGTCCGCGCTGCCGTCGTCAACGAAAACGATTTCATGGGCCGCGGTAAGCCCGTCGAGCGTCTTGCCCAGTCGTTGGCGCAGTTCCGGGAGGCATTCCGCCTCGTTGTAAATGGGCACAACCACAGAAATATCCACCGCACTCATCAGGCTCCACCGCTTATCACATGTGCCTGTTCGCAACAAGTGAAAAGCGGTTTTGGGATGGTTGATGGGTGATGGTGAATGGTGGTAGAATCACGATGAGAAGTCCTTCGTCTTTTCCCGGGCCTGGCGCTCGGCGCTGGGGAATGGGACGAAGAGCCAGACAAAGAGTGAAACGAAGAGAATCGTCAGCACACGGTGGAAGATGGCTGGAGTTGACGCAGAAGACAGGCCCGCGCCGCGCGTTCGCGTAGCGGCCTGGTTTGGCCGTGTGAAGATGGACATGCTCGTGCTGCTCGGCTATCTCGTGCTGGCCCTGATCCTGTCCTGGCCGCTGCTCACGCATTTCTCCTCGCATGTCGTGGGCTACGGCGACGTGTGGCAACACCTGTGGAACTGGTGGTGGGTGCGCAACGCGGTGGTGATCGAACATGTCGACCCGTACTTCAGCCCGTACATCTTCCATCCCGACGGAGTCGGACTGGCCGGGCAGTGCTTCGCGATGCTCTACAAGATCCCGGCGCTTCCGATCCAGGGCCTGTTCGGGCGGGTCGTACTCTACAATTTCGTTTGGCTGCTCTCCTACGTGCTCAGCGGCTACGGTGCGTATCGGCTGGGTTTGTACCTGACCCGGGACAGACAGGCGGCGTTCCTGACGGGTCTTTGCTTCGCGTTCAGCGCCTTTCATGTCTATCATGTGTGGTCGCATCTGAACAATCTGGAGTGGCTCCCTTTCGCGGTTCTCTCGTACGTCAAGCTGCTGCGCGAACGCAAGTGGGTGCATGGCTGCTACGCCGGCATGTTCGTGGCGTTGGCTACGCTCTGTTCATGGTACTACCTCTTGTTCCTGCTGCTGTTCCTGTTTCTGCTGCTCTTGTCCGAACTCGCGTGCCGGCCGCGGACATTGGCGGTTGCCCCGGTTTGGGCCGGGCTGGGGCTGTCGTTTCTGGTCGGCGCCGTGATCCTGGCCCCGTTCGTGTACCCGGTCGTGCGCGAATTGGGTGGGGGTGCGACCTACTTCCGGATCGACGTGAGCGACGTATTCTCCGCGGATCTGGCGGCGTTCTTCACGGTCGGCCGCGATCATCCGTGGTTCGGGCGAGTGATCGGTCCCCTATACGAACGGTTTCGGACGCACCACACCGAGAACGTCGCCTATCTCGGCTGGCCGGCCTTGTTCTTGTGCGGCTATGCTTTTTTCCGTGAGAACAAGCGGGAGGTGTGGCGATGGTTGTTCTTGACGGTTGCGTTCGCCGTGTTCTGTTGTGGTCCGTATCCGCAGCTCTTCGGCAGGATCTACCGCGGTGTCCCGTTGCCGTTCTTCTTTCTCGACAAGATAGGCTTGCTCAAGACGATCCGGGCGCCGATCCGATTTCTTGGCATGGCCGCACTGGGCGTCTCGGTTCTTGCGGGGTTCGGCTACGCGTACATCCGTCGACAGCGGCCGGATCGGCAAACACGCGTGCGGCTGTTCGTTTTTTGCTGTCTTGTCGTCTTTCTCGATTCGCTGGCCTGGTTTCCGAGTTTCCCCTTGCAGGACACGGCAGTGAGTCCGTTCTATGAGCGCATGGGCGAGGACACAACAGACTACGCGATTCTCGACGTGCCGCTGCCGGAGCTGGCGAACCCGTGGCCGCTCTATACGCAGGGGGTGCACAAGAAGAGGATGATCGGCGGCTATGTCTCGCGCACGCCGCCGGCCGCGCGCCGCTTTTTGGAGAGCATTCCCAACACCTGCTCGTTCATCACGCGCTCTGGGTTCGATCGCCCCGACATGCCGCGCCGCGTTTCGCCGGCCGCCGCCGCGCGATTGCGGCTGGAACTGGTGCGGCTGCGTCTCGTGCATGTGCGCTACGCCGTCATTCAGCGCGGGAGCCTGGACAACGAACCGGTCCGGGCCTATGCGGACTGGCTGGCTTCGGTTGTGGGGGCGCCGGTCTTCCAGGATAAGGAAATCGCGGTCTACGACATTTCCCGCGATACCCCGAATGCCGGTTCGTCGGGAATCCGGGCCGGCGGGGCAGAGCCGTCGGGCGTACGATAGCCTGGGCGCGAGTTACGGGACACGGCTACCGTAGCTGTTTGTCCACGTGCACGATCTTGCCGTCGCGCGACCGGATTTCGCGGTCGTCGTAGAGGAAAATCAGCGTCTTGCCGCGCCGGCTGCGCATCTGCGGCGGGCCCAGCTCGCGCAAGACGGTCGCAAGCTTTCTGCCGACCGTCGACTTCCACACGCGACGCGGTTTCTCTACGACCGGCGGCGCGGCGGGTTTCGGCGCCGTGACCGTCGTGCTCGCACGCGGCGGTTGCGCCGGCCGAACGGGCGCGCCCTGTCGCGGCCGGCCAGGGCGAGGCGTCGCGGGTTGCGCGGTCGACGGGCGCAGCTCCTTTCCGGTTTTCGCCTCGAAGTAGAGCAACACCTGCCGCATCTCGTCCGTCTCGGCCAGGTCCAGCGCCGTGCAGCCCGCGATCGTCTTCTTCCGGTTGCCCGGCGGGCCGCGCAGGGCTGCGCAATGGTTCGCCATGTCGGGCAACAGGATGTTCACCCGCGCCCCGCTCTGCATCAGCAGTTCGGCCGTCTTCACGTGGTTGGCGGCTGACGCATAGTGCAGCGGCGTCGCGCCGAACCGGTCCTTCGCGTTCAGATCCACCGCCGCGTCGATCAGGAGCTGGACGATCTCCGCATGCCCGAGCTCGGCCGCAAGATGGAGGGGCGTCTTCTCGTCGTGCACGCGCGCCTGCGCGTCCGCGCCGTTGCTCAACAGGATCCCCACGATCTTCGGGCGCCCGCGCGCGACGTGCCGGCTCAGCGGTGTGTTCTTTCGTGCAGCGACGCAGTTCGCGTCGGCGCCGTGCTTGAGCAACGCGATCACCGCAGCCGCGTCCTGCACCGTGAACAGCGGGGTCAGCCGGAACTCCGCGCGCGCGTTCAGGTTTGCGCCGTGCGCGACAAGCGCCTCGACAACATCGGCGTTGCGCGCGCAGTGCAGCGGGGTATAGCCGAGCGCGTCGGTCGCGTTGACCTTCGCGCCGCGTTCGATCAGGTATTCGGTCACCTCGCGCGTTGCCGCGCCGTGCAGAAGCGTGCGGTTCTTGGCGGCCTCGTCGTCGCGCCGCTCCCTGATCAGGAACGGTGCGCGATGCAGGCACCGCTCGAGCGCCGCGAGATCGCCGGACAGCGCGGCGGCGTGTGCGGCTTGCGCCGTGGGCGGGTCGCCGCCGGGCCCGCAGGAACAGAGCCCGAGCAGGAACGCCGCAACCAGCGGCACGCGAAGCCATCGGACCATTTGGTTTGTTGCCATCCTGATTCCCCAGGGTTGCGCGTAGGCGTAACTATAGCATACAAAGCCGGTGCGGCAAAAGGAGTTTTGAGCGGGATCTCGCCGGCGCGAATTCCCGTGAAACGAGGCAAGGAGAAACGCTGTCCGGGTCGCGGTGGAATCAGGGTTGGCCAGGTGTCTGCGCGAATCCCTGCGCCTGCACGACGTGTCGCGCGTCGAGCACCAGCACCCCGTCTACGGCTTGGGTCTTTCCCGCGAGACGTGGCACGAACAGGCCGTGCACGATATCGGAGGAGGCCGCGTTTTTGATGGGGGGCACACCCTTGCGCCGCAGTTCTCCGGCCGCACGTTTGAGGTCGCGATTCGATACGGGCTTCGACGACCACTTGGTTTCCGCCAGCAACAGCCGTTTTCCATCGGTCGACTGGCTGACGATGTCCCATTCCGGCCCGTGTCCGTGCCAGAATCGGCCGGCGGGTAGCCACGGGCCGCACTGTGACAGAGCGGAGCCGGTCGGCTGCGCGGCCGCGACGCTGTCTCGGCACAACGCTTCCCAGGCCGTCGCCAGCAGTGCACCCCTTGCCTGTGCCCACAAGTCGCCCCGAACAGCCGGGGAAGCCCGCGCGAGCAGCGCGCGATGCGGCGCGACAAAAGAGTGTGCTCTCGATCGTCGCTTTGCTGGCTTGGCCAGCCGTCGCGCGTGCGGAGGTGAGGCTGCCGGCGATTCTGGGCTCGAACTCGGTGCTGTACAACGGCATGATCGCGCCGCTCACGCCGCTGCGGATCCGTGGCGTGATCTGGGACCAGGGCGAAGGGGGCGCTATGCTGGCGATCGCAGCCGCCTGAGGGCGTAGAGCGGGCAGACCTCGATCCGTCCGTACCGTGAGAAGTTCTCGGCACAGACACGAATACCGCGTGGGAGATTCCGTTCCTCGAGGAACATGTGCATGCTGCGCATTCTGCCGGCGCTGCCGGCCTTGACCTCCACAGGCACGACTTGGTCTCCCTGCCGGATCACGTAGTCGACTTCCGCGGAGCTGCCGCGCTTCTCGCGGTGCCAGTAGTGGAGCGCGGGGCGCCGACGTGGCTTCGCGTGAGCGAGCAGTTCGAGCCCCGCGACAAGTTCCGCCAGATGGCCCTTGTTCACGAACTCCATGTCGTCGGCAACCACGTGCGCGGGGACGTCCAGCCCGAGCAGCCGCTGGTAGATGCCGACATCGAAGAGGAGCGCCTTGAATCGCCGCGGTTTCGCGTCTGCACCCAGCGGAAGGCCCCGTGCCGCCGTGTGCGTGACCTTGTGCACGAGGCCCGCCTTGATGAGCAGCTCGAGCGCGACCTTGATCTCACGGCCTTGGGCCGCCGAGTCCACCCCGGCATACGTGAACTTCCCGCCGGTCTGGTGAGGTATCGAGCGAAAGACTTCCGTGAGGCGGGAAGCGGGAACACGCGCCCGGTACTTGTTGAAGTCGTCCTCGAAAGTCGTGATCAGATCGTCGAGAACATCCATACACGCGTTCAGGTCGCCCGTGTCGAGATACGTCTGGACAACCGCGGGAAGCCCGCCGGTCAGTTGGTACATGCGCATCCTGTCGAGCAGTCTGCCGTGGAACGCGGGGTCGAGCGGTGCGTCGGGGCCTGCGCGGTCCACGAACTCCAGCAGCCCGCCCAAGTCTTGCGCTTCCGCAAACTCGCTGAACGTCATGGGATACATGAACAGCGATTCGATCCGGCCAACGCCCTGTGAGGGGATCTGCGCAAGCGCGAATTCCAGAAGCGAACCCGCCGCCACAACATGGAGCTCCGGCATCTTCTCGTGGAAGAAGCGAAGGGAGCTCAAGGCCTTGGAACACGCCTGGACCTCGTCGAAGAACAGAAGCGTCTCGCCCGGTACGATCGGCGTCGCCGCGTAGGCCGTGAGCCACTCGACGATCGGCTTTGGACTCAGCGACTGATTAAAGATCGTGCCGACCGACGGCGTTTCCTCGAAATTCACCTCGATGTAGTGCTCAAACGTCTTGCCAAGCTCTCGAACCGAGTACGTCTTGCCTACCTGACGGGCGCCCCGAACCAGCAACGACCTGCGCCGTGGAGCCCGGCGCCACTCCTGCAAGTAGCCGTCGATTCTGCGTTTCATACCCCCTCAATAAGCCTCTTGCGTTGAAAAGTCAAGGTGTTTTACTGGATGCCACGCTTAAAAGTCAAGGTCTATGGGGCGCCTGTCTGCAGAGAAATTTGGGTATACGCCTCAGCGACATGGCGCTACCGGATCGGCCGATTCGGAGTGTTCTTCCTGGTCGATCGCGAAGAGCTCTGGCTCCCCACTCCTTGCGCGTACTCCTCGTGCGTGCAGCGTTTTCGGCTTCTCCCTTTCGTGCGACGGTTAGGGACGACGATTACGGGCGACGAGCTGTGGCTCCCCGCTCGTCGCGTCTACTCGTCGCGCGTACTTGTCGACCGACAGGAGTGTGATGCTCAGACGGAGATCGTGCGACGGTTAGGGACGACGCGTTCCTATCGGCGCCCGAACACGACATAGCCGGTATCCTCGGCGATCAGCCGGATCGGCAGTCCGTATTCGTCGTGCATGCGGTTGTAGTAGTATTTCGTGGTGATCCCGACCGGCGAGTCCGGGCCGGCCAACAGCCGGAGCAACCTGCTCGATTCGCGATACCGGCAATAGAGCGTACGGCGTTCGCCATGGAAGTTGATGCTCGGCCGCATGTTCAGCTTGACCAGCAGTATCCGTCCGTGCGGCGGGGTCAGCGCCGCCGCCTGCTCGGCGACGCGCGTGAGTGGCCTGAGGAAATGTGCGTCGTAGACCGGCACGATCAACCAGAACGCGACGGCACACAGCGCGACTGCGCTCGCGGCCGTTGCGGGGAACATACCGGCCGGTCCTTTCCGGCGCCAGGCCACGACGAGCCCGACCGCGGCAACCAACAGCATGATTGCGGCCACGGCCGGCATTGCGCCGAGCCGCGGCGGCTCGGCCAGGCCCGGGGCCTTGAGCGCATCCTCGCCGAGCCAACCGGGCAGCCGGGGCAGCACCACCGAGACGACGGCCACGAGCAGTGCGAGCAGGCCGAGCAGGCCGGCCGTTGTGCCGATGGTCCATGTCCAGGCCCTGCAACTCCCTCGCTGTCCTTCCAACTGACTATCCGAACGAACCTTGTCGCAAACCTTGTCGTAAGCGTTGTCGTAAGCGTTGTCGGCCGCCCCCGGCTTCACCTGCGGGGAACTGACCGGTTGAGCCTGAACATCGAACACCGAACATCGAACATCGAACACCGAATTGGGAGGTCTGCCCCGCGCGAACAGGGCCGCGACGAGCAGGGCCAGTCCCGGCAGACAGGGCAGCACGTAGCTCGGCAGCTTGGTCGCCGCGATCGAGAAAAAAACGAACGTGATCGCGGCGAACAGCACGAACAACTGTAGGAACCGCCGGCCCGCCCCGTCGTCGCTGTCGTCCCCACCAGTCTCTTCACTTCCGACTTCCGACGCTTGCCCTTCGAAGCCCCGAGCGTCCCGACTTGCAGGAGGTCGGGACGCATCGGGGCGGAGTAGGGTCCGACTTCCGACTTTCCCCCACACCGCCAGCGGCAAGAACACGCTCCACGGCAGGAACCCGAGCAGGATGACCGGCACGAAGTAGTAGAAGGGGCCGGGATGCTTGTCCATCGGGCTCGTGAATCGTCCGACATGGTGTTCCATGAACAGCTTGCCCATGAACCCGAACCCGTCCGGCTGCGTGAAACCGAGCAGCACATACCAGGACAGGCCGACCCCGAGCAGGATCAGCAGACCGGGCAACAGCCAGGCGGGGCGCAGCAGCAGCTTGAGCCGGCGCTGCAGGATCAGGTACACCCCGCCCGCGGCGGCCGGCAACAGTGCGCCGATCGCGCCCTTCGCCAGCATCCCGAGCGCGGCGCACAAACAGGCGGCCAGGAACAGGCCCGCGGCTCGGCCGCGCGCCCGTTCGGCCTGTTCCACGGCCTGGAACGCGAAGCCGAGGCACAGCACGAAGCTGAGCGTCAACAGCATGTCCGTGAGCGCCACGCGCGCCAGGTACATGAACAGCAGGTTCGAGCCCAGGATGAACGCCGCGCGCCAGGCGGTGCGTGCACCGAGCGGCCGGCGCGCAAATGCATAGAGCGCCAGCACGGTCGCGAGCCCCGCCAGCGCGTTGGGCAGCCGCGCCGCGAACGGTGTAACGCCGAACAGCCGGTAACTCGCGATCTGGCTCCAGTACAGCAGCGGCGGCTTCTCGAAGAACGGCTCGCCGTTCACCGTCGGTACGAGCCATTCGCCGGCCGCATCCATCTCGCGCGCCGCCTGCGCATAGCACGACTCGTCGTAGTCGATCAGCGTGATGGCGCCGAGCTGGAACAGGAACAGAACGCCGAAGAGCAGGATGAGCGTCGGCCAATGGGTTGATGGCTTGCCCTCCGTAGCCTGACCGCGGGGAAGGGCGAAGGATGGTTGACCTGTCGCGCCGAAGCCTCCTGGCGAAGGCGGATGGTGGATGGTGGATGGTGGGTGGTTCTTCATTCCCGATAGGCGGACAGTGTACTCGGCCTCCAACCGCCTTTCAAGACGCCTGTTCAGCCCCGTAATTCGAGAATACGGGTGAGCGCAAGGGGGACTTCACCGTCGAGGTCGCAGAGGACCACATCGCGGCGTAGCCGCAGCCACAGAGGATTTTCAACAACGAAAGTCACGAAACACACGAAATTGAGAATCCCCTTTCGTGCTTTTCGTGTATTTCGTTGTTGATACCTCTTCTGGCTGCAGCACTTGCGCCTCTTGTGCCTTTTTGCGGCAATTCCTTCCCATTTGGCTGCGGCTACGCCGCGATGTGAGCCTCTGTGGCAGAATCCTCTCGGCGCGTGCGGGCAAGAACTGAAAGGCCCCGTGCCGGCCGTGCGTTGCGCGGCTCCCCACACATCCCCGCCTGCGCATTTCGCACATTTGCAAAATTGTGAGACCGGGCTGGCGGCACATCCGATTTTCCTTTATTCCGCGGGGCCCCGTCAGGTTTGGCACGGAATATGCTCTTCAGTAAGACGTGGGAGCCAACCCTCAGGAGCCTATCGCGAGTGAAGGATAGCTGCCGTGCGATACCCCTCGCACAGCGGACAGGGCCGTGGGCCACGAATCGACGATTCGGGCTTGCGCGCCGGCGATCTGCCTCGCGACACACCCCAGCCCCGCGGGAGAGCAGTGCGGCAGCCTGCCTCGCCGACCTGTCCCGCCATAGCCCGGCGGGCGACGGCGGAAGCCACGGCAGGGCGAAGGCGGGTTCGACTGCCGCCTTCGACCGCACAGATCCAGTGTCAGCACGGGCTGTCGCGGCAAGCACGGTCCGGGGCAGGCAGAACGGGCTGAGACCCGGCAACTGCGGTCCTGCGCAGCGGGGAGGGCAAAGCGATGAAACCGAGAGAACTGTGGCGGAAGCTGTTGGGCGGCGAGCGCGGGCTGATGCTCGCGGAGCTGGTGGTGGTCTCGTTTCTGTTGAGTACGGTCGTCACCGGTGTGATCCACGGGGTCGTGAGCGGCACGCGCATGAACTACGTGAGCGGGCAGCACATGGCGGCGCTGGGTCTGTGTCTGGAGCGGCTCGAACAGATGCGCGAGACGCCGTATGCGGAGATCACGCCGGCGAATTTTCCTGACGAACCGAGCCTGCCGCTCACGCATTTGGGCGGGTCGGGCGCGATCCCGCTGGGCTGTGCGCGGCGCGCGCGGATGCGCGCGCACACGGATCCGGACTACAAGCGGGTCACCGTCACGGTGACCTGGGCCTATCTGGGCCGCGAAGAGAGCGAACAGCTTGCGGGCGCAGTGTTTCGAAAGGACTGACCGATGCGACGCACCGCAGGGTTCACGGTGACGGAAGTGGTGGTGGCGACCGGCCTGTTTTCGTTGGCCGTCGCGATCACGATGCGGCTGTTCGTCGGTGCACTGCACCACACGAAGGCCGGCACCTCACAGGCGAGCATGGTGCACAGGGCAATGCTCGCGCGGCAACGGATCATGCATTACGTGCAGCAATGCCAGGCGGTGTGTGCGATGTCCGACTGGGACCTCGTGATCTGGATGCCGGATCGGACCCGGCAGATGCTGCGGTTCTGTGACGGCGACAGCAACGTGCTGACCGTGGCGGACAACTGCATTCTCTACGATCCCGTGCCGGACACCGCGGGCGAGGAACAGGTGCTGTGCTGGGATGTCAGCCCGATCGGCGACACGCCGATCTTCGTGACCAGCGAGAAGGCGCCGCGCTACGTGACGGTGCGGTTCCATCTGGGCGACAGCGTGGCGGGCGACGAACGGAGGTATGCGACCGGGCCGGGCTACCAGGGCGTCGAGCTTCGGTTCTCGGTGGTGCCGCGCAACATCGGCCGGATCTACCAGTGAGGTGTGTCATGGGCTTGCGCAGAACAACCGACGGCCATGCATTGCTGGGTGTGATGATTCTGTGTTTTCTGGCCGGAACCGTTGTGCTCACGTATCTGGCGTACTCGGCCAACAACCTGTACCAGACCCGCCGTGCGATCGACCACCAGCACGCGGTCGTCATGGCGCAGGGCGGGTTGGACTATGCGATTGTCTCGCTCAAAAGACTCGTGCTCGCCTATCAGTTCAGTCTGACGCAGGCGCAGCTCGATGCCGCGATCCCGAAACCGGCTGACGAGGGGGACTATGCGTTTGAGACGCCGGCCGGCCAGGATGCGTTTGAGATTTCGATCCAGAGCGCGCCGACCAGCGGCGTGCTTTCGAACGGGCATTTCTTGGGCATGTTCGGGACCTGCCAGCAGTTCCGGATCACGGTCGGCGTGATCAACACGAAGAGCGGGGAAGGCGCGGTCTTCACGCAGAACATGCAGGCGGTCGGGCTCTACTTGATCCGGTTCGGCGTCTTCTACGTGCCGGACCTCGAGATCTTGCCCGGACCCACGATGCGCTTCTACGGCCCCGTCCACTCCAACAGCGACTTGTTCCTGGGCGGCCCGCTCAGCTTCTACGATCGCGTGACGTCGCACGGCGAGATGTATCATCGGCGCAAAGACTGCGACGAGCGGCCGGGCGACGCGAAGATCGTAGACGGCGCCGATCAGCTTGTGCCGATGTATCAGCACGACGGGTTCGTCGACAGCGACGATCCCGAATGGATGATCAAGGCGTTGGAGCTGTGGGACGGGAACGTGCTTTCGGGTGCGCACGGTGTGCAGGAATTGCTGTTGCCGATCGCGCCCGCGGACAATCCGCACGTGATCATCGAGCGCGCGAGCGCGACGAACGAGCCCGGCTACAACGCGCAGACCGAAGCGGAGAAATACGAGAACAGGGCCGGACTGAAGATCTACGTTTCGAGCAACAACGTCGTGACGGCTTGCGACCATGACGGGAACCCCGTCACGGGCCTCGAACCGGCCGTGTTGAAACCGACCGGCTCGGATTTCTGGGGGCGGCCCCTGTATGAGAAGGATGCGGACGGCCGGTACGTGATGGCGACGAACGGCGCGTACACGCTCACGCAGAACAGCGAATTCCAGGACTGGCGCGAGGGCGAGCCGCGGCAGATGGCGAGTATCGATATCTATCTGGACCAACTGTTGAGCGGCGCGCCGAGCGCGCTGCTCTCCAATTCGTGGGCGGACGGCCGCCAGGTTCTCTATGTGCACCGGGACGCGCCGGACGCCGCGCACCTGCCCTGTGTGCGTATCCGGAACGGATCCAGTCTGCCGGCCGGCGGGCTCACGATCGTTTCCGATACGCCCGTGTACGTGGAAGGCGACTACAACACACAGTCGCTCGATCCCGGGTGCACGAATCCGGAACCGGCCCTCGTGGCAGGCGATGCGGTCACGCTGCTGTCCAAGAACTGGCAGGACGCGTATTCGGTGCTCAACGCGAAGAAACGCCAAGAGGACCACAACATCACGGCGGCCGATACGCGGGTCAATACCGTTGTGATGACCGGGAATACCGAGACCACGCCCGGCGACTACAACGGCGGCTTGGAGAATGTACTTCGATTCCAGGAATACTGGTCCGGCCGGACCTTGCGATTCCGCGGCTCGATCATCTGCATGTGGAACAGCCAACTCGCCGACGGGCCGTGGGAATACGGACAGTACTATACGGCGCCCAACCGCGATTGGGGCTACGACGAGATCTACCGCACCGAAGTGCCGCCCGGTATGTCGCGCGTGTTCGGGCTTGAAGAGATCGAGTGGGACAAAAGCAACTGGCAGAGAGAAGGGTGGCTGTAGACAAGTCGGAAATCGGAAGTCGGAAGTTGGAAGTTGGAAGGCGCCACGTCGGCGACGATGTCGCCAAGTGGAAGCGTGAACGCCGTGACAGAAGGCAGGAAGAAGTCCAACGGGGTCGGTTTACGGGAGAACGGCAAGTGCCGCCGCGGACAGCGCAGGTGCAGGGCATGGGTGAATACACGGTTGTCCGCCTGCGCGTGAGTTCCAGGGAGCTCATGTGCGGGGATCAGGATTGCGCTTGCCGTTCTTCTCCTCCGGCAGGCCTGCCTGCGGTACTCGGCTTGAACCGCAGTTGGCCGTACCGCGGCCATTCCTGGCTGCGGCAGAGTTGATTATTCCGACGCGAGGCCCCGGTACACTTCCCACGTAGCCCGCGCGGTCTTCTCCCAGGTGAACCGGGCCGCGCGCTCGCGCCCGCGCGCGACGAGCGCCTCGCGCGCGCCGGAATCGGTCAGCAGTTGCCGTGCGGCTTCGGCCCACGCATCCGGTTCGTAGCTCTCGAGCACGCGCGCGCCGTCGCCGAGCACCTCGGGCAGCGCGCCGCCGGTCGAAGCGATGACCGGCGCGCCGCACGCCATCGCCTCCAGCGGCGGCAGCCCGAACCCTTCGTAGAAGCTCGGGAACAGAAACAGTTCCGCTCCGGCATAGAGCGCGGGCATGTCGGCATCGTCGACAAACCCGAAATAGCGGATCCGGTCCGCGTGCGGCGAGTTGCGCATGCGCTCGAAAAGCGGTTCGCATTTCCAGCCGCGCCCGCCGGCAAGCACGAGCAGCCCGTCGAACTCGCTGAGCCGTTCCAGGAGGTCGAACAGCAAGCCTGTGTTCTTGCGCGGCTCGATTGTGCCGACGTTCAGGAGATAGGGCCGGTCCAGGCCGAACCGCGTGCGCAACTCGGCAACCGCAGAATCGGGCGGCGCGGCGAAATCCGGGGCGATGCCCAGATGGATCGGAAACACCCTGCTCGCGGGCACGGCGAGCACCTCACAGATCTCGTCGGCACTGAACTGCGAGATCGTGAGGATCGCGTCCGCGCGGTCCGCGCTCTGTTGCACTTTCGCTTCCAGATACCGGAGGTTCCGGTCCTCCGCGAACGAGGGCAGACGGTGGAAGCTCATATCGTAGATCGTGACCACGCTGCGGCCCTTGCGCAGCGGCGGGATCACGAAATTCGTGAAGTGATAGACGTCGTGCCGGCCGAACAACGTGTCGAATGCCGGCCAGTTCATCGTTTTCCATGCGGCCTGGAGCAACCGGCCCGGGCACCAGCGCACGGGCCGCAGCGTTGCCCGCGACTCCGCGAACGGTGCGCCGCGCCGCTTGAAATCGAAGAAGGCGAGCGTGACCTCATCGGTGCCGGCCAGGGGCACGAGATGCTCGACCAGCGTCTTGGTGTAGCGGCCGACTCCCGCACGCTGCGCAATCGCTGGTTGTACGTCGATGCAGACTCTCATTGGGTCCTGTGAGCCCCCGCCGAACTCAACCTTGTCCCGAACCTCGTCGCCGGCCCTTCTCTTCCGGCCGGGGCATCCCTGCCGCACGAGCGGTTCCGTTGCGAAGAGCAGCTTGCCGCCGGGTCGATGGATCATGGCGTGAATTGCTGATGGGCACAATGTTTTTGTGATTGAAACTTGGAACTCGAGACTCGAAACTCGGTAGCCTCTATGAGTCTCACGACAAGGTTTACGACGAGGTTATCTTCGTAAGGAGGACCACTGATGAGCGAAGAAGGAGGATCGGAGACGTCGCCCGAAGAGATCCGGCTGATCACGCGCGGCGACGACATGGGCTTTGCGCATTGCGCGAACGAAGCATTCGTGAAGGTATGCACGGAAGGGATTATCCGCACGGCCGAGGTGGTCGTGCCGGGGCCATGGTTTCTGGAAGCCGCCGAGCTGCTGGCGGAACACACGGAGATCGACGTCGGTGTGCACCTCACGCTCAACTGCGACTGGTTCAACTACTTGTGGCGCCCGCTCACGCATGCGCCGAGCTTGGTCGACGAGGACGGCTATTTCACGCAGTCGATCAAGGCGTTCAAGGCCGGGAATCCGAAGGTGGCCGAAGTGGAGCGGGAACTGCGCGCACAGATCGAGATGGCGCGCCGGCACATACCGCGTGTCAGCCATCTCTCTTCGCATATGGGAACCTCGAGCTGCACGCCGGAGCTCAAGGAATTGACCCGGAAACTGGCGGCCGAGTACGGACTGCCCGCCGGCGTCAAGGGCGCAAAGGGCGTCCACGGCATGTGGAGCTGCCCCGCCGAACAGAAGAGAGCTTTCGTGCTGAACGTGCTCGAGAATATCGAGCCCGGTTTGAACTCGTTCACCTGCCATCCGTGTCTGGACACCGCCGAATCGCGCGCCATGCAGGGCGACCAGCGCGACGCCAGTGCGCGGATGGCCGTGCACCGGCAGGTCGTGGTCGACGTGGTCACCAGCGCGGAGGCCAAGGAGATCATAGCGCGGCGCGGGATCCGGCTGATCTCCCAGGGCGAAGCCGTGGGGAGTGAATAGTGAATCGTGCATAGTGAATAGTGGTTTGCGGATATCCGAGTGCGGTGTGCGTCCCCTGCCGCCTTGCGCGGCAGGAACGGGCGATGAGAAGGAGATAGGCGATGAGCACAGTGTCAGGGCCCGACGAAAAACAGATCCGTCTGATCCCGCGCGGCGACGACTTGGGCCAGACCCACGCGTTCAATGTGGCAGCGATCAAGGCGTGCAACGAGGGGATCCTGCGGTCTCTGACCGTGCTCGTGCCGGGCCCCTGGTTCCTGGAAGCGGTCGCGTTGCTCAACGCGAACCCGCACATCGATGTCGGGGTCGAGCTGTGTCTGAACTCCGAGTGGGCGAACTGCAAGTACCGCCCGCTCACGCACGGTCCAACCATCAGCGACGAGAACGGCTATCTGCATCGGACGATGAAGCCCTACAAACGCGGCGCGGTCGATCCCGGCGAGGTCGAGCAGGAGCTGCGCGCCCAGATCGAGCTGATCCGCAAGCACATCCCGCGCGTCACGCACTTGTGCTGCCACATGGGCACCGCGACCTGTACGGACGAGCTGACGGCGGTTGTCAACCGACTGTCCACGGAGTACGGGCTGCCGCGCGAGCTCGACGAGCCGGTCGGGCATATCCGGATGTGGAGCGTGCCGGCCGACGAGAAGAAGAAGCACGTGCTCGACACGCTCGAGGCACTCGAGCCGGGCATTCACATGTTCGACTGCCATCCGGCCTTCGACGTGCCGGAAACACGCGCGATGAAAGGCGACGAACGCGACGCGAGCGCGCGTATGGCGGTGCACCGCCAGATCATCACCGAGATTATGACCAGCGCGGAGATCAAGGAACTCGTCGAACGCCGCGGGATCCGGTTGCTCTCCTTCGGGGACGCGCTGGCCGAAGATAAAGTCGGAAGTCGGAAGTCGGAAGTCGGAAGTTGAGAGTCTTGTCCTTCAGCGGAGACCCAGCGTCCGCTTCCCTCTCGTACAGTTCCATCGTACGCACGTATCGATCCGGATCCGGAACGATTCAGAGCTCTGGATTTCCGACTCCGGCCGCGGCATCCTTCATTCCAGCCAGACGCGGGCGCGGAACACGGCGGTCGGGCTGGATGCGGGGTTGGTGTAGACGACGGTCTGGCCGGCGCCGATGATGTCGGCATGGGCCGCGACCGGCGTCCACAGGCCGGCGCCTCCGAAGTCGAAGTCTTGTTCCAGCGCGTAGTGCCGGACACGCCCCTCGTAGCCGGGCCCGTCAGCGGGCACGGTCTGGAGTTCAACCAGGATCCGGCCGTTTTGGAGCCGATTTTCAAGTTTCAAGTATCCAGTTTCATCCCCGGGATCGGTGCCCGCCACGTATTCTTCTATGTTCAGGACCCCGTCACTGTCGGCATCGCCATCCGGGTCCGCGCCCGTACCGCCAAGCGCGTCGGTTTCCCACGCGTCGGAGAGCCCGTCCTGGTCCGTGTCTTCGGTGGCCGAGAACGGATAGTGCACGACCGACAGCGACGCGTCGAAGACCAGGTCGCTGCTGCTGCGCAGATAGTTGAAGACCTGCACTGCGAGCAGGTTCGTGCCGCGCCGGAGCTGCGGCATCCGCGCGCCGCTCAGCGTCGTCGACCACGCGCGCGGCTCGATCGAGTCGGCCGGTGCGTGTTCCTCATCGTAGGCGACGGCGCCGCCGGGCGCACCGGTGATATTCTCGCGCGCGGTCTCCTGGCCGTTGATCCAGAGGATGAACCCGTCGTCGTACTCCGCCCGCAGCGCGAGTGCGGCGACCGCGCTCGGTTCGTCGACTACGAAGTGCCGGCGCAGGAACACGCATGCATAGTTGCCTTGCATATCGGCCAGCGTCGTTGCGAACGGGCCTTCGTCGGGTGCGCTGCTGTAGCCGAACCGCGCGTTGCCGGCCGGCCATGCGCTGTCGTCGAAACCGGGCGTGCGCCAGTGATACGCGGGGCTCGATGCCTCCGCCGTGCCCTTGCGGTAGCGCCATTGTGCGCCATTGGCCACGAGCGTGTCCGTCTGCGGCTCGGGCGCGGGTTCCATGCTCAGCGCCATGTCCCAGACCAGGTCGCTGCTCGACGGGCCGACCTGGTGCACCTCGACGGCCAGTGTGTTCAGGCCTTGGACCAGTTTGTGCGTGTGCGCGGTCACGTCGATCTCCTCGTAGACCTTGCCCTCGTGGCTCAGGGCGGGCGTCTCGGAGCCGATCGGGCCTGTGGGCATGGATTGGCGCGTGATTTCGGCGCCGTTCAGATATGCGACGAACCCGTCGTCGTAGTCTGCCCACAGCGTGAGTCGGCCGACCGTGCCCGGGTCCTCGCCCAGCACAAAGCTGTGTCGAAAATAGGTGGTGATGTGCTTGTCCGAGCTGTTTGACCCATAGGAGACGGTCGTATCGATGTGGTCCGGTTCGCCGTAGCCCAGCACACCGGGCCCGGTCGGCCACGCGCTGTCGTCATAATCCGGCTCGCGCCACGCGGTGCCGAGATCCGCGCCGCTGTCGTTGTATTGCCATTCCGACTGCTTCGCGACCAGCGTTCCCGTATCCGTGCGCCGCGACCCGATCAAGAGCACCGCGTTCGCGTAGAACTGCGGCGAGTCCGGGCCGTCGCCGGAGATGCTCAGCGTGAACGCGCCGTCCGTGCCGGGCCGGATCCCGGTCCAGCGTGCCACGTAGCCGTTGGCGGTGTTGTAGCCGTTGACGATCACGGTTGCCGGATCCGATTCGTCCGCGAACCCGGCACCCGGCGTGCTGGCATTCAGCCACGCGTCGGCCCCGGTCAGCGTGACCCGTGTGCGCCGGCCGGTGTATCCCTGTTCGGCGCGATTCCCGAACACGACACACTCGTATTCAAGGTCCGTACTCAGGCCACCGAAGTCCAGTGCGACGGGCGTGTCCGAATACGAGATCACGCCGCGACAGTCTACGCGCCCGTTGAAGACTCGGCCCGCATCCGTGTCGCTGTCTGCGTCCGCGCCCTGGTCCGCGAGCGGGCCCGACCCGCCGGCATCGACGCTCAACTGTGCCGCCAGGCTCTGGCCGGACAGATAGTCGCACAACGGACCCGACTGCGTGCGCGTGTAGGTCGTGATGTTCTCGGCCTGTTGGGCGGCCGCCCAGCACAGATCGTTGTACGCCACGAACGCGACCGCTTCGGCGTAGACCTGAATCTGCGCGGACGCGGATTTGCCGATGAACCCCTCGTTGTCCGTCGCCTCCGCGTGCAGTGTGTGGCGACCCGCCGGCGCGTCTGTCCATGTCAAGCGGTAGGGTGGGGCACTGCGCTCGCCGAGCTTTTCGGAGCCCGCGTAGAATGCGACCGTGCTGACGGTCCCGTCGAAATCGGACGCGTCGGCCTCGATCACGATGTCGACCGGCGCCTGGTAGAACGAATCCTGCGCCGGCGCCGTGAGCATGACTTGTGGCGCACCGTAGGTGCCGGTGCCCGGCACCGGCACGTCGCGGGCGGTATCGTCGAGAACGAGCACCCAGTCCATGTCGTCGCCCGTGCCGCCCGGCGGATCGAACGTGCGCGCGCCGCTCGTGGCGTATTGGCCGAACGGACTCGTCGTCTCGGACCCGTTCGCATCGTAGCACTTGCCGTTGCGCGGGTTGTACCACCAGGCGTTCGCGGCAGAGCCGGACACCTTCGTCATGTCCACGGTGAAACTGTAGCCCTTGGTCGTGTAGACGAACACGTAGCTGTTGTCCGATGCGCGGCAGGCGGCCCGGAAACTGCCGTCGCTTGTAGAGCCCAGGGTCGAGGTGATCACCGATTGGTCGGGCTGCCGGTTCAGGATCGAACGGGATTGAAGCAGCGCACGCAAGTGCTTGATCGAAAGACCGCCCGCCGCGTTCAACGCAGAACTCCAACTCGACCTGTGCGGCCAGATCGACGTGTGCCCGTACGTGTGGCCCTCGGCCCCGGCAAACACCGCCCAGTACGCCTGGTACCGGGCCCGGTGCGGCGTGATCGGATTGCCGTCGATGTCCGTTGCGCCCTCGTACGCGCCCTCCGCGTGAACGGTCGGCTTGGGCGGCGTCAGGTTGTAGTCGCCGTTCAGGTTGCTGTAGATGTTCTTTACGTGTTTCCAGGTCTGGATCATGTTGAAATCCAGCCACGCATCGTTGTGGAACCATCGCGAGCTACGCGTCGAAGCATGGTATGTCATCAGCGTCGTGCTGTAGTCGGCCGCGCCATCATGGCTGTTTACGCCGTTTACCCCGTCCGCCACGCCTTCGGCTACCGCTCGGATCACAGGCCGGTAGTCGAGCCCGTCGCTCAGCGCGTCGAAATCCTGGCCCATGCTCCAGATCACTTTCGTCCTGGTCCGGAAATGGTTGCCGAGTATCCGCCCGTACGCGTAGCCGTCGGCCGTGCTCGTGATGTACCACGGCGAGTCGTTGCGGATCACTTCCCCGATCCCGAGACACACGAACAGGCCGCGCGTTTCGGCCATGTCGATGATCTCGTCGACATGCGCCAGGTAGGCGGGGTTCGGCTGCAAAGCGCTGCCGTTCAGGAAAATCTTGTTGCCGGCCCTGTCTGTCGTCATCCAACCGGCGCTGAAGAAGGTCTGGATCACGTTGAACTTGTGCTGCGCGCGGTGGTCCAGGTACTGCGTCGCTTCGCTCGTGGTGTAACGGCCGAAAATCGACCAGCCCGTGTCGCCCGTCCAACAGAACGGCTCGCCCGTGTCGCGCCGCACCAGGAAATGCTTGTTCGCGCTCACGCCCAGCTCGCATTGCGCGGCAGTTGCGGGCCGAATGCCGCACAAAAAGCCGAAAAACAGCATAAACAGAGCGATGCGCGCCGGATACGTTAAACTGCGAGAAACGGTGAGAAGTGTAATCCTTGCATCCCTCATCATTCTTACTCCCATTTAACCGCAGCCCCGGAACCGGGCCCTCGCACACCGGCCCCTACCCGTATATACGTCGAACGGCTGGGGAATATGTACATGTAGATCGAAGAAAACGCTGAATTTGGTGTTGCCCGTTCGAGGTGGGGCGTGGCAGGCAAGGCGGCAGGGGCCGGGAAATCCGGCGCGGCGGGTGGTCGCAAGGCTGCAGGAGCCGGCTCATCGCCAGATCGGCTCTGCCGCCCGGTCAAGTTTCAAGTTTCGAGTTTCAAGTCTCTCTCAGTAGCTCATCCGGCCCAGTCCCAGCTCGAGCGCGGCCTCGTTGTCCGCGACCCAGATCGGGCTGGACCATGCCTGGTGCTTGTCCGTCTGCGTGACGCGCAGGTAGTAGTAGTCGCAAGGCCGGTCCTGGCCCGTATCGGCGTGTTCGACCGTCGCGGTTTTCGTGCCCGGCGACCAGTCGGCGATCTCGATGTTGTTCTTGATCAGGAAGATTTTGGCGAGCTTGCCGAGTCCGGCCACGCTGATCCTGAAGTTGCGGTCCGCGCCACGGTCGGGCATGAGCACGCGCTCGCCCATGAACCGGTCGTTCATCGAGAAATCGACCAGAATCCGTTCGCCGGAAGTCGCGTACACGCGTCTGGCCCAGATCGCCTCCCACAGCGACTCGCGGGTCAGTTCTTTTGCGTACACGCCCATCAGACCGTTGTGCCCGCTCTTGAAGTGCATGCCCTTCGTGTGCGCGTCGCCCGGGCGCCCGTCGTGCGAGTCGCCACCGCCCACAAAACCTACCTTGTAGCCGCGCTGCAGCGCTTCCATGCCGAACCATTCGAACGAGTTGTGTATCGAATGCACCTCAAGCACCGGCTCGAGTTCCGGGTCGTGGAAACGCAGATGCGTCTTGTTCCCGCCCACGTGCGGGATGACCATCGCGCGGCGGCCCTTGAGCACCTTGTACAGGTCCGCGATTTCGCGAACGACCGCGTTCTCGCGGCAGAGCGGGTGCGCCATGCCTTCGTTGCGGAGCTCCAGACGCTCCGTTTTTCCGATGTACTTCGTGGAGCTGCGGTACAGCGGGCCCGTGTCGTCCAGATAATACACGTTGTGATCGCCCGGTACCTTACCCGACCACTCGTAGCCGAGAAACGTCACGAAACGGCCCGGTTCGTGGTAGCGCTTGACCGCCTCGATGAACCGCACCCAGGAGGTGTCGGTGAACAGGTAGTCCTCCTCGGAGGCCGCGCAGAAGTCGAGACCCGCCACGTCGCGCGCGTATTGATAGTAGTCGTCCACGCTGCCCGTGCCGTCGCCCAGTTCCGTGTGCCCGTGCAGATCGCCCCAGTACAGGCGGTACTCCGGCCGTTGCGCCGTCGAACGAATTGCGTTGCTGCTGCCGGCCAGTTCCGTGTCGGTCCGCAGCCGAAGATAGTGTGTGCCCGACGCCCGGGCCGGTATGTCGTCGAACCGGTGCGCGCACCGCTCGCCGGCACTGAACCGGTGTGTGCCGTGGACCGTGCCGTCCTCGGCTTCCAGGCGGATCTCGCCTTCGAACCGCTCGGCCGCGTTGCCCCAATCGTCTTCGAGCTTGACCGTTGCGTGGAACGGTTCGCCCTCCTGTACGGTTGAGGGTGTGAATATCTGGACGCGGACCGGTGCCCCGCCGCGCAGGGCGAGAGCAGGTGAGTCCGGCAACATCCGGTATACACCGTCGCCGTTCGTGTCGACCGTGATTCGGAACTCGAAGGTCTCTTCCACGAACGGCTGCAGAAACGCGCCCGGCCCGCCCCCGCTCGTGTCGCCCACTACGATCGTGAGTGTCTCGCCCGGCCCGAGCGGCGCATCCTCGATGTGGATCGAGAAGCCCTGCTGCCACGGGAACCAGCGCCCGCGGCGCCCGTTGAACCGCGGTTTCGCGTCGCCCGAACACGTCACGCTCACATATTGGGCCGCCGTCGGGTCACCCGCCTGAAAACCCTCTTCCGCGCTGATGTGCCGCAGATTCACGCGCAGCGCGCCGCCTGCCGCGATCCCGTCCGTACCCGCCGTGTAGACCAGCCGCACCGTACAGAACGCGCCCGCCTCCAGGCTGCTTTCCCCTTCGATCACTGCCGAGCCCAATCCCGATCCGTCTTCCTTCGTCACCACGAGTCCTCCTCCCAACTGACCGCAGCTCCCGTATAGCAGCAATCTCGAACCACATCAAACGTTTCCCTGCCCGCACACGGCCCGGCTTGGCCGCAACCAGCGGGGAAAATGGCCGCAAAGAGGCACAACGCGGCGGAGCCGCAGCCAAGCAGAGAGTTAACAACGAAATGCACGAAAAACACGAAAGAGGGAAGAGAGAGTGTCTATTCCGTTCTGGAGAAATCCTCGCGAGAAACGAGGAAAGGGACTGTTAGCAGTGCAAGAAGCGCAAGGAGAGAGGGGAATGGCCACAAGAAGCACAGAAGACACAAAAGTGAGTGATACGGTGCGCAGCCTGCCCGCAGAGATTCTCAACTTCCGATTTCCGACTTCCGACTTCCGACTTCCGACTTCGGTAGCGCCCGTAGCGCGCTACCGCTGCCGGCTCGTCTTGCGCAGCTCGCGCGGGCATTGCCCGGTCGTCTGCGAGACGCAGCGCGAGAAATAGGCCGCGTCCGCGAACCCCGCCGCCAACGCAATCTCGCCGATCGGCTTGTCCGTCTGACGCAACAGCTGGAAGCCGCGCTGCAGGCGCAGCCCTTGCAGATAGCCCGCCGGCGCAACGCCGAACCGGCGCCGGAATTCCCTGCTCAGTCGCGAACGATGTACGCCAAGTCGCCCCGCCAACGATCCAATGTTCAGCTTGGCGTCCGTGAAAAGCGCGTCAATCAAAGTCTGGCACTGCTCCGCAAGTGTCTGCCCCGCCGCCGGCTGCGATGCCGATGTGCCGCCCGCGCGCGCCGCCTCCGTCAATAAACGGTATGCCGTCGCCGTGCCGTGATACTCCGCGATCGGGTCCGGGTCCTGAATGTGAGTCGCCAGCTCTTCGAACAGCGCAACCGGACATGTGCCCGCCTCGCGCGGCCACGGGCCGACCAAGCCGAAACCGCGCACGAGCTCCGCACAAAGCGGGCCGTCCATCGTCCACCAACGGTACTCCCAGTCCGAACTCGCGCTCACACGATGCTCGTCGCCAGGGAAATACACCGCAATCTCGCCCGTACACAACGTGCAGGCCGCTCCGTCAAACTCCAACGAACCCGCGCCCGCAATGCCCCAGAAAACCTGCACAAAGTACTTGCGTACCGGCCGCTCAGCGTAGCTGCCGTCTAAGACATAGTGCCCCACCGACCGCGCACCCAACGGCACCGACACGCGCGGCATCTTCGACGCTCGATAGTAGGCCAGCCGTTTGTGCATCAGGGCCCCTCCGCAGAGTAGTCTCGAACGGCGCCCGGCAGGCAGCAATCGTCTCTTGACGTCAACGCTGTGCTTTCGGCGCGCCGGCGACGATAAGCACCAGCGTTCTGTTCCGCGCCGATCTTCATGGCGTGACCGGCGCTGTCCGACTCCGTCGGTTCAGATCCAACACCCAACGTCCAACCGAAATCTTCTCTTACTTGGAAGTTGGATATTGGCTGTTGGCTGTTGGCTGTTGGATGTTGGATGTTCAATCCCCTTCCCGCAGAACGTCGTCTGGAGCATAAGCTCTATGTTACCCCCCTCCGCACGCCGGTCAATCACGAAAATCCAAAAAGAATCACAAGTATCTAGATTGCTGCTGGATGGTTGGGTGTATATCCTTTGTTTGAAGTCACGCAAAGCCAAGTTATCGTTTCTGGTGGAGGGATGGACGTATGAGCGGGCCGAAAGTCGTGGTGATTGGGGCGGGCAGCCTGTTTTTCGGGCGTCAGGCGTTGTGGAACATGGTGATGTCGGAGGAGTTGTGCAGGGGCACGCTGGCGTACGTGGACATTGAGGAGCAGCCGCTCAAGGAGATGATGGCCTTGGGGCGCAAGGCGATCGAGGCGAAGAACTCGCCGTTGAAGCTGGAAGGCTCGCGGGATCGTCGCGAGGTATTGAAGGGCGCGGACTTTGTCGTGTTGTCCTTCGCGCGCGACGGCGTACGTTTTCGCGGGGTGGACTGCGAGATTTCCGAGAAGTACGGGGTTCGCATGTGTTCGGGCGACACGATTGGGCCGGGCGGCATTTTTCGGGCGATGCGCGAGTTGCCGGTGATCCTGGACATAGCCCGTGACGTGAAGGAGTTGTGTCCGGACGCGTGGGTCATCAACTACATCAACCCGACGGCCGTGAACGGGCTGGGCCTGATGCGTCACGGCGGTGTGAAGAGTTTTGCGTTGTGCGACGGGCTGCACATGCCGCGCGTGAAGAAGCGCTACATGGTCGACTGCAAGGTCGCGCCGGACCAGCAGTCGATCACGCCGGAGATGATGGCAAAGTTCGATTTGCGCATCGGCGGCGTGAACCACTTCACGTGGTTGCTGGGCGCGGAGTACGAGGGCAAGGACGTGACGCCGGGCCTGCGCGAGACCATGGCAGCGATTGCGGCGGGCGAGACGGACGCGGGCCACTCGAAAGCGCGTTTCAACAAGAGCTACGCGTTGGAGCTGTGGGACATTTTCGGGATCTACCCGGCCTGCATCGGGCACACGAAGGAGTACGTCCCGTACTGGCAGGGCCACCATGTGCAGACGAACCGTTTGCCGCCGCTCTCGATCTTCGACGTACCGACCCGCGAGAAGCGGCACGCGAAGATGTGGACGGAGGTGCGCGCGTTCAACAGCGGCGAGAAGCCGATGGACGAGTTCTTCGAGAGCATGGGTCCGGACCACGCGACCGACATCATCAAGTCGATGTGGTCGGGCGCCAAGCAGCAGTTCTACATCAACACCGCGAACCGCGGCGCGATCTCGAACCTGCCGGATGACGCGTTCCTCGAGTCGCTGTGCGACGTCGGCATGAACGGACCGGTCCCGGTCCCGGTCGGTGCGTTCCCGCTGGGCGTCCGTTCGCTTCAGATGCAGGTGCTCGACACGCACGAGTTGACGGTCGAGGCGATCGTGAGCAAGGACCGGGCCGTGCTGCGCCGCGCGATGCTGACCGATCCGATCGTGAACTCGATTCCGGACGCCGACGCGATCACCGACGAGTTGCTCGAGCAGGAGAAGGAGATCATCCCTGCCGCCTGGTACGCCGGGGCGTGAGATTGGAGATTGGAAACTTGAAACTCGAGGGAAGAAGGGCGAGATAATCTGTTTCCGCAAACGCCCCCAAGCGCACATTTCTCTCAAATTTCAAGTTTCAAATTTCAAGTTTCAATCCCCATCAACTCGTCCGCGAATGCGGCGTGCGGGTCGTTCGCGGCACGCATCTCCTGGAGCAGCCGGCGTTTGAGGCGTTCGACTGCCTCCTTGTGTTTCGGCTCGTCGATCGCATTGTGCAGCTCGGACGGGTCGGCGTTCAGGTCGTAGAACTCGTCGATGTCGGACGGGTTGTAGACGTACTTGTACTGTTCGCTCCGGATCATGCGTTGCAGGAACAGGCCACGCACATCGAATCCGAAGAACTGGCCTGTCACGCAGTCCCGCGCGGTGTCCAGCCGTCCTTCGCACACGGGCAGGCAGCTTTTGGAGTCGAGCCCGTCGGGTATTGCGAGTCCGCATGCATCCAGGA
>Ga0272441_10003664_pt1 | contig 28963 bp, 29 predicted proteins | sample SSMProp6N_FD_193582 | JGI IMG/M metagenome (GOLD analysis project Ga0272441, IMG submission 193582) | Marine sediment archaeal communities from Little Sippewissett salt marsh, Falmouth, MA, United States - SSM-Prop-6N | ecosystem: Environmental > Aquatic > Marine > Wetlands > Sediment ... | reverse complement strand
GATTGTGTCCCTTGCGGTTAACGCGAATACCAGACCGGCGACCCAGGCACTGATGAATCCGTTCCCATGAATCAACTCGGCAGCGGCGTACGCCAAACCAGCCAACGCAATGAAGGCGATCTGGACCGAAGCACTCGAAGCCCACCCTCGATCTGATGTCTCCTTCAGGATCTTGGCTCCGACCGCGCCGACGATGATCCCTACGACCAGACCGAAACCGATCTGTTCCACGAGGAAGGTGAATGCGTCGGCTCCAGTAGCGTCGGACGTGAAGACCTCTCCGGCTGCTGCAAACGCAAACGCAAACGGGACGGCCAAGCCGTCATTGAGGCCTGACTCGACGATGAGCGACCGGCGAATCCGTTCAGGAACTCTCTTGTTGGACACAACTGGGACACCGAGGGCGGCATCCGTCGGGGCCAAGAGTGCCGCAACCACGGCGGCCTCCCAGATGCCGATGCCATCAAATAGCAAGGCCGCCGCAACTGTCCCGAGGATCATCACGAGAGGCATGCCAAGCCCGAGAAGCCTTCCGGGAATCGAGATCTCACCCCTCATCCGTCGAGGCTCCAACTCTGACGCCTCTGTGAACAGGAGAATCACCAGAGTTGCCTTCAAGAGGATCGTGACTGTGCCCGTGTCGAGGTCGAGATCCAGCACGCCAAGACCCTCGTTGCTCAACACCAAACCGAGGGTGACGAAGATCAACGGTCCACCAAGAATCGTAGTTCCAAGACGACTCTGGAATGCCGCATAGATGGCTATCGCAGCGGCGACGATTGTGAGTCCAAGCATCCGGAGGCACACTAATCCAGTCGTTGGATGAACCCGTCCGGGTTTTCCGGAGGCTCTGGGGTGCCTTGGGTTTGGTGGAGGCGGGTGACTGGGTTCATGCCGCCGTTGTCTCTTGTTGTCGAGCTTCGAACTCGACGGGTGTCATCATGCCGAGTGCTGAGTGTCGGCGTTGTCGATTGTGCCAGATCTCGAGGTATTCGAAAACCGCGTTGGCCAGTTCAACCCGGGTCTTCCACCGACGCGTGTCGAGCAACTCGACCTGCATGCGGCTCCAGAACGATTCAATGACGGCGTTGTCGTAGCAGTCGCCGATTGATCCCATCGACGGCAACAGACCCGAGTCGATGGCGCGTTGGGTGAACGCCCATGACGTGAATTGCGTGCCGTGGTCGGAATGGATGATGGTCTCGCCGTCGACGGGTTGGCGGTTGTCGATCGCCATCCCAAGTGCGCTCGTTACAAGTCTCGCCGCCGGCCGTGAGTCGATTGACCACCCCACCACCCGCCGCGAGTAGACGTCGAGTACGACAGCGCAGTACACCTTGCCCTCCCGGGTCGGGTGTTCGGTGATGTCGGTGACCCACAACCGGTCGGGTTCCGAACGGGAGAAGTCCCGGTCGACGAGATCGGACGCGGTTGGCATGTTCGGGACCTTGCGATACCTCGGACGCCCCGACAGGCCCTGCAGCCCGGCCCGACGCATCAGCATCGCGACCGCCTCATGACCGACCGTGATGCCATGGCCGAGGGTCAACTCGGCATGGACCCGACGTGCCCCATAGGCGGCCTTCGAGTCGGCATGGATCTTGACGATCAGCTCGGTCAACCAGGCGTGTCGGATCGCCTTCGCCGACGGCGGCCTATCCAGCCACGAGTAGTAGCCCGACACCGACACCCCAACCACCCGACACGCGTTCTCGATCGGGAGCCCTTCTGCAGCCATCACCCGGATCGCTGCGAACCGTCTTTTGGGGATGTCTCGCCTTTCAACAACTCGGTTGCACGACGATGGATCGCCACCTCCGTCTCCAACTCACGGATCCGCCTTCTCGCTGCAGCCAGCTCCGCCTTCTCCGCCGACGTCAACCCCGCCTCGACGCCCGCATCGATCCTTGCCTGCCTCCGCCAGGTGTAGATCGACTGCTCGCTGACCCCCAGATCGGTAGCCACCTCCGCCACCTTGCGGCCACCCTCAACCACCTCCACCACCCGGCGTCTGAACTCCGGCGGATATCCCTTCCGTGCCATCGGTCCTCCTCACAGACCATGACAGCAGAACCCAATAATCAACCTTCACGAAACCCAGGCAAGACCATTCACCAGGGACAACGTCCCCGGTTGTCACAGCTAGCCTGAACTCACGACATCGGCGGGTTCCTTCGGACGATCGCACATTGGAGGCACATGATGACCGGCGACAACGACGAACTCCTCGTTCCCGCCTCTCCGAACACACCCGAGGAAGACAGCAGGGAGAATCGGAAGAAGGCGGTTCGCGAGTTGATCCTCGTCGCCGTCGTGTTGTTCTTGATCTTTGGTGTCTTCCTGCCGCAGTTCATCGACTACGGCCAGGTCGTCGACTCGATGCTCAAGCTAACGATTCAGGAGATCCTCCTGCTGTCCGCTTTTGGTGTGATGTTCACGTGGTTCAGTGCAGGCGTGTACAACACGCTGATTCCCGGCCTCGGCTGGTGGGAGGGTTGGAAGGCGTGGGCTGCGTCGAACTCGGTTGCCTTTCTCGCTCCGCCGGGAGCCGATGTTGCCATTCGGTTCGGGATGTACCGCACGGCTGGGATCGACGGAGAAGCCGCCGGTGCCGGCCTCATCCTGAGCTGGTTCTTCGCAACCGGGTACAAGCTGGTGGTGCCCATCATCGCACTCACCTGGGTACTGATCGCTGAGGGCCTCAACGATGATCTTTTCGTGACGATCACGATCGTTGGCCTGGCCGCCGTCATCGGTGGTGCCGGGTTGACGGCCCTTATCTTGTATCGGGAGTCGATCGCAGTGCGGATCGGCGAAGTTGGACAACGGTGGTACAACGGGTTGGTCGGCGGTCGATGGAAGTTCCCCGAGGCTACGGGCCTCGGTGTCAAGCTGGCGGACTTCCGGGGAGAAGTGCAGGGCACGCTCAAGGCTCGGTGGTTTCCGTCGCTGGTGGTCACCCTCACCGCCCAGGCGATCTTCTTCGTTGCTCTCGTTCTGTCGATGCGCTTCATGGGAGTCACCGAGGACCAAGCCTCGGTCGGGCTCATATTCGATGCCTACGCCGTCGGGTTGCTGCTCAGCATGATCCCGATCTTCCCCGGCGGTCTCGGCGTCGTTGAACTCGCCTACGTCGGCATCATTGTCGGAGGTGATGCCTCCTCGAACCCGGACCTCGCCAACGCGGTCACCGCAGGCGCCTTCGTCCATCGCATCTTCACGTGGCTACTCCCGATCATCATCGGCATCCCGCCGCTCATCGGCTGGCGCCGTAAGATGGTGAAGGCCAAAGAGGCAGAGAAAACAGCAGACGCCTAGGGGGCACATGACGGCTGGGAACCTCGCGCAACCGAAGACCTTCGAGTGGTGGATGCTCTCGATGTTCGCAATCGGGATCTCCTACAGCGCGTTCGTGTCTCTCCTCATCCCCCCATACGTCACGGAGACGGGAGGCGACGCCTCCACGGCCGGCATCGTGATGGGGATCATCGCCCTCGGCGCCCTCGCGGGACCGCCGATCGGTTCATTCGCGGATCGGTATGGAGCCCACCGCCTCGTGATGGTTGGCGGCATCGCGGGAATGGCCCTTTCGTTTGTGGCCTACGCACTCTCAGCGGACAACCAAGCGCTCTATGCGCTCGACGCGATCCTCATGGGCTTGTCGGTGGCAGCGGTGAGTGCAACGGCCCCCGTCTTCGTTGTTGGTTCGAAGCTCGATCAAGCAACAGAAGCGAAGCAGATGACGACACTTCAGCTGATGATGCCGACCGGTCAGCTGGTCGGTGGTCTCCTCCTCGCTGTTGTCGCCTCGTGGGCGTTCTCGAGCCGCTTCTGGCTCGGGGCAGTCGTCGTGTCAATCACGTTTGCGATTGTGTGGTTCACGTCTGGAGAGGTTGGCCAGCGGCTCAACCGGGCGATGTCCGGGGACGACGACTCCGGCGATTTGCAGGCCCGGACGAAGATCGGCCTCAAACAGGTGCTGGTGTCGACATTCGGCATCTATTTCGCAGTCCTCGTGTTGACGTCTGTGGCGAACAACGGTGTGAATGCGCAGATCGCCAACATCATGCCTGAGGTCTACGGGATCGACGCTAGGACAACCTCGGCGTTGATTTCGATCGCCGGCCTCCTCAACATCCTGCTGTACTTCCCAGCGGGACGTTGGATGGCGAAGAAGGGTGGATTCTCACCGTTCACAGTCGGCATTGCCGCCCGCATGGCGGCTGGCCTCGGCATGGGGGCCGTTGGCATGATGACCGACAACAAGGTGTTGCTTGGTGCCGCCTTCATGCAGTTGATGTACAACGCGGCGCCGTTCGTTCGGCTCCCCCAAGCCGGACTGGCGGTGCGGTTCGCTTCGTTCCCGGCAGGTCAGGCAAACGGCTGGGTTATTGCAGCGAGTGCTCTCGGGAGCTTCGTGGGCGCCCTTCTTGGTGGATTCCTCGCGAAGGAGTTCGGCTACAACTCGGTGAACTGGATGGCCGCGATCGCCGGTGCCGGGTCCTTTGCCACCTTGTTCCTCTGGCTCCGCCCCGTCGAGAAGCAGCGTGCCGAACACGAGCTCGAGCCGGAACCTGCCTCGAACGGCGGAGGGGCGTGACACCATGACCGACCATCTCATCGTCGCGATTGTTGCTGTGATCAGCGGGGGGTTCGCCATTCCGGTCGGCTTCCTCCTCGATCTTCCTGCGCTCGAGACCTACCTCGCCGCTGCCGTCGGGGCGCTCCTCGGCATGCTCGTCTTCGTATTCATCGGAGCCGGTCTGCGTGATTGGATCGTCGAGCGACTCAACATCTCGGAAGAGAAGCTCCAAGGGGGCAAGGAGATGCTGGGCAAGTACGGCACGAAGGGCCTCGGTCTCGTCGGTCCGATCTTTCCCGGTGTCACGCTGACGGTCCTCATCGGGCTCGCCGCCGGAATCGACCGCAAGGAGCTCTCCACGTGGATGGCCCTCGGGATTGTGATCCTCTACGGCGTCTACACCATCGGTCTTGTCGTCATCATCGAAGTAGCTGGGATCTGAGGTCATCGTGATCAACCAGCAACAGCAACCACAGCCGACACCCCTACCAGCGCCCCTCAATCAGCGCCCAGACAAGGAGCACACCAACGCATGACTGCGCGACAGGGTTCCGAGCCCGAGTTCACACCTCCCGCTCCGCCGCAGCGGACCTCCAAGGATCGCCGCAATTCGTTGATCGCCGCCGGGGTCGGACTCGTCGTCGTCATCTTCATCTTCGGGTTCTTGCTGCCCCAGGTGATCGACTACGAGACGGTCTTCACCATCCTGAAGGAACTCGAACCGATCGACTACATCGTGATGATTGCGGCCGGCCTCTTCCTGTATGTCCCCGAGGGAGCGCTGTACGCATCGCTGATGCCGGGTATGGGGCTGCGGCGCGGCATGTCGGCGTGGGTGGCGTCCACGGCGGTCAGTACGACGATCCCCGGTGCCGACCTCGTCGTGCGCTACGGCATGTACCGCTCGTGGGGGTTCGGTGTCGAGCGCACGATGCTCGGGATCGTCCTCAGCGGCCTCTTCGACAACATCGTGAAGTTCAGCCTCCCCTCGATCGCGGTGATCCTGTTCCTCGTGCTGGGCGTCGGCGACCTTGGCGACTTCGTGTGGATCGCAATCATCGCTCTCGCTGTCCTGATCGTCATGGCGATTGTCATCATCGGCATGGTTCGATCCGAGGCGTTCACCCAGTGGCTTGCGGAGAAGGCGGAGTCTTTTGCGAACTGGGGCCTCGGCAAGATCAAACGCGATCCTGTTGAGGGTCTTTCCGATCGGGTCGTCGGATTCCGCGACCTCGCCATCGGGATCGTTAGCGAGAGCGGTGTCAAAGCCCTCCTGTTCTCTGCGGCTGGGAAACTGTGGGCGTTCGTCATGTTGACGCTCGCACTTCGGATCGTGGGCCTTGGACCGGACGTTCTTTCTCTCGGGCAGATCTTCATCGTGTGGGTGATCGTGCTCTTGATCACCTCTATTCCGATAACCCCTGGTGGTGTCGGAATCGCCGCACTCGCATACATCGGGCTCTTCAGCCAGATTGCCGGTGATCAATACGCCGACTTGATCGCGGCAGGTGTGGTTCTCTTCCGCCTCGCTCAATGGTTCCTACCTATACCGATCGGCTGGGTGAGCGTCGGCTTGTGGCGGCGTCAGATCAGCAACGGGCAACTCCCGAACCCATTCACCCTTCCAGCGACGGACAGCTCTGGCGACGATGACTAGCGTTTCGGCGGGATCTCGACAGCGGCAATTGAGGAAGGCATGAACGATCTGTTCGCACGGGACCGGGTCTTCTGGCTCAACGTGGGACGCGCCGTCATCATCGGATTCCTTGCCGGCGCCGCAACTCTGGCATTCACGCAGACCGTTCGGTACGGCACCGAGTTCACCTGGGGAACCGACATCGACTACTCCCTGATGGGGGGCAAGTGGTGGTGGATCGCACTGCTCACCGGCACCGGGCTCCTCGTTGGCGTGCTCCGGAGCGCCCTCCACATCCCGGAGGATCTCGAGGGATCGCTCACCATCGTGCAGAACGGGTCGATCGATCGGGATAACGCATTGCAGGCGATCGCCGTCTCGGCCGTCTCGCTCATCGGCGGTGCGAGCCTCGGTCCGTTCGATGGTGGCATCCGCTCCGGGGCCATGGTCGGCGATTGGTACGCGAAGATTCGAAACCTCCCCGAAGACCAGCGCACAAGCGGCGTGCTCAGCGGTATCAACGGCGCGCTCGGCGGTCTTCTGACAGCTCCCTTCCTCGCAACGTTGATGGTGATCGAGTTCCGCTGGCCGGAGCGGCGGCAGTACTTCCGTATGTTGATCCCCGGTTTCACGGCGGCAACGTTCGGCTTCGTACTGAACTTCGCCATCCTCGGCGACACATTCCTCGGAGTCTTTGCGCTGCCCAGCTACGACGTCGAAGTATGGCATTTCCCCCTCGCCGTGGGACTTGGATTCGCAGCCGCGACACTGTCGTGGTTGCTCGGCTTGACGGTCTTCTTCCTCCGGCGGTGGGTCGTCCCGCTCGTGGGACACATCGTGCTCCGGTCGACCGTCGGCGGTCTCCTGCTTGGGTTCATCGCGGTTGCGGTTCCGCTGACGATTGCATCCGGCAAATCGCAGTTGAGCACCGCAATCGGAGAGGTCGAGACGCTCGGCGTAACGCTGCTCGTCGTGGTCGTCTTCGCCAAGATCCTCGCCGTAGGAATCAGTCTCACGACCGGCTTCATCGGGGGGCCCGTAATGCCGACGCTCTTCATCGGCGGAACCGCGGGGCTCGCGGTTCATGGCATGTTCCCCGACATCCCGATCGCGTTGGCGGTGTCAGCCATGCTCGTCGCTGTGCCCAGTGTCTCGCTCGGAACACCGTTCACCATGATGCTGCTCGCAACTCTCACCGTCGGGATCGGCGCCGTCGAGACGGTGCCCGCGGGGATCGCGGTTCTGACTGCATACACGCTGACGGCCGGCCTCGGCTGGTTTGGGTTGCCGACCGATCAGGCGGTGGTCGACATCGACGATACGAGGGTGCGGACCGAACTGTTCGACGTAGCTGAGGCCGGTACTGAGGACACCAACGACGCCACCGGGACCGGGCCACAATCACAAGGAGGTCGAGAGACATGAGCAATCCGTATGACGTTGAGCGTTCCTGGCCGGACTACTTCCTGGAGCATCGTCGCAGGACGGTCGAGATGCAGGGCACGTACAAGTGCGGGGAACTCCCGGTGTGGACGGTGCACTGCCCGCTGGGCTACCTCGGCAACGCCACGGTCATCGAGGGGGACGACGGTCTGATCCTGTATGACACCGGCGTGAACGCTGAGGCCGGCGCTCACATCGCCTCGGAAATCCGGAAGATATCCGACAAACCGATCAAGGCCATCTTCTACTCCCACCACCATGCCGACCACTACAACGGCACATCCGCGATCGTCGACGAGGCCGACGTTGAGTCCGGGGATATCGCCATCTACGCCTGGGACAACTTCGAGGCTGAACGCGCCAACGAATTCGGCGAAATCGTGGCCCGCCAGGCCCTCGGGGTCGCGTACTACGGCGGAGCGCTCTTGCCCGCCGAAGACATGCACCACCACGGGATCGGGACGCTGCCGGCGGGCGGTACTGCGGGTTTCGTAGCACCGACCGACCTGTTGTCTCGAGACACTGAGCTCAAAATCGCGGGTATCGGGTTGAACGTGTTCTACACCGGCGGTGAAGCGATCTCCGAGTTCGGGATCCACATTCCCGCGTTCGACATGGTGATCATCGCCGATGAGTTCTTCACCGGCATCCCGAACATGCACACCATTCGCGGGTCCAAGCCGCGTTTGCCGGAGAACTACCTCGGCGCGCTCGACCGAGTCCTCGCCATCGGCCCGGAGTGGTTGCTGGGATCGCACATCATGCCGATCCAGGGAAAGGCCTACATCGCCGAAACCGTGGCGAGGTACCGGGACGCGACTCAATACTTGTGGGATCAGTCGATTCGGTTGATCAACAAGGGATATACGCCGATTGAGCTGCAGCATGCGCTCAAGGACCTGCCCGACCATCTCGTTGAGCCCCCGTATTCCGTTCCGATGTACGGGACGCCGTTCACGACGGTGCCTGAGTTCTACACGGGATGGGTGAGCTGGTTCAACGGGGACTCGACGGAGCTGTTCCCGTCGGAGCCCAAATCGAAGGCAGAACGTTTCGTCGCTCTGATGGGCGGATCGGACACCGTGCTCGACGAAGCCAAGATCTCCCACGCCGCTGGTGATCACCAGTTTGCCGCCGAGTTGGCTCAGCTGGTTGTTCGCTCTGAACCTAAGAACGAGGATGGCAAGTTGGTCAAGGCGGCGGCGCTCCGCGCCCTTGGCTATCAACAGCTGAACCCGATCGCCCGCTCCTGGTATCTCACCGGCGCACTCGAGCTCGAGGGTGCTATCAATCCGGCGCTGGTTCTCGGCGCCATGACCGAAATGCTTGCCGCCGAGGGGTCCACAAGAGACACGGTCGCCGGATGGCGCTACCTGCTCGACGCCGAGCGCGCTGGACAGACCCGGTTGACGGTCGGGATTCGGGTGGCCGATACCGGCGAGGAGTTCACCGTGCGGTTGCGCAACAGCATCATCGTTGTTGAGGACGGAATCGCCACCGACGCCGATGCGACGGTTGAGGCGACACCGGCGTTGCTCGCCGGTGTGGCCGACGCACCCGCCGCCGTGACACTCTCCGGTGACACCACGGCCCTGGGCGAGCTCATGAACCTTCTCGACCGTGAAATGACCGGCTTCTACATGCACCAGCGCTGATCACACTGGAGAGCCGCCGCTGAGAACGACAGAGGGAGAAGTGACATTCTGCGGATAGTCCATTTGCGGTGATCTCCGCCGGTTCGCTGAAGCGGACCCGAATACACCGGCCAGCACCCGTTTTCTGTCACACCCGGGTTGCACGGTCGAAGGTATGAAGACTCCGTTGAACCGTTTGGCCGAATCCACCATTCGCTGGCTCGAGGAAGTTGAGCCAGGGCTCGAACTCGCGGGGTGGCTCATGGCCTACAGCGATGTGCGGATGTCCGGATACGACCGGATCGTGGTACTCCGCGCCCACCAGCGAATGGCCTCTCACTACGCGGCGCAGGTTCTCCGTGACATGGCCGAAGTCAGCGCGGCGTTCGTCGCCGAGGACAGCGTGAACGTCCAATCTGCAGACGAGTACGCCGCTGCTGAGATTCGTGCTGCGCTGCGCCTCACTCGAAGATCGGCCGACGCCGAGCTGTCCTTCGCTCTGGATCTCCAACGGCGCCTTCCGCAGGTTTTCGAATCACTCGACTCAGGGAACATCGACGTGCGCCGAGCCAAGGTCTTCGACCGATAGCCGACCGATACGGTCGGCTATCGGTCGTTGTTGGATTGGTTGTTGGGGGTTCGGTCCGGTGATCCGTGTTGGTGTGGAGGGGACGGGGTCGTATGGCGTCGGTCTGGCCCGTCACCTCCACAATGAGGGGTTGTGGTGGTGGAGGTGGATCGGCCGAATCGTCGGAAGCGTCGCCGGTTGGGGACGTCGGATCCGATCGACGCCGAAGCCGCAGCGAGAGCGGCCCTGTCCGGTGAGGCGTCGGTGACACCGAAGTGGCGTGACGGGACGGTGGAACAGATCAGGGTGTTGATGGTTGCGCGCCGTTCGGCACGGATGCAACGGAATCAGGCACTCAACCAGTTGCGCCAGATCGTCATCTGTGCACCCGGCGAGATCCGGTCCGTTTCAAGGATCGATACAAGACTGGCCTGGTGTCTGAGGTGGCTGCGATGCGGCCCCGTAAGGGTTCCGACCCGGTGACCTATACGACGCATGTCGTGATGCGAGGTCTCGCTCGCCGTATCCGGGACCTCAACGACGAGATGCGCACCATCGACGACGCCCTCACCGAGTTGATCGGCGCCACGGCGCCGTCGCTGCTCGCCTGCCACGGCGTCGGTGTCGTCACCGCCGCGACCTTGCTGGTCACGGCGGGTGATAACCCGGACCGGTTGCATACGGAACGCTCCTGGGCGCACCTGTACGGTGTCGCTCCGGTCGCGGCCGGATCGGGCAAGACGAGCGGCCGGGTCCGTTTGAGTCATGGCGGGAACCGCAACGCGAACGCTGCGCTCTACCAGATCGTCCTCACCCGCACGTCGTCAGACCCCGCCACCCGCAACTACGTCCGGCGAAGGGCCGAGGGCCGGTCAACTCGCGAGATCATGCGCTGCCTGAAACGCTACGTCGCCCGCCAAACCTTCAAACACCTCCCACGAGCCGCATAGCAAGCCTGGGTGGGGTCTGACCCAATTACCCGGCTGACGCACCCCGGGTGGTGCTGTCCTCATAATGACCTGTCGACCCCACCCGCACCCCTGCCAGGGCGGTGTGACCTCATAGGAGCCTGCCACCGAAACGGTGTCGCCCAACCCAGTTCTGTCCACCCAACCCGAAAGCACCTTGACAAAACAACCCACATAGGAGACTCAATATGCTCGGCTGCCAGTGGCATCGGTTCCAGCGTTCGATATTGGTTTGGACCGCGGAGTGCCTGCGTCTGAGCGAATCGTGGCCTGTCCCTCTGGAGGTGTCGGCGTGGTTGACGGTCCGAGGAGGATGCTTGGGGGCCTCGCGGGTAGTGGATGGCTCGACGTTGGGGATGAGGTGGAATCGTTGACCGTGCGCGCCTCGTGCGCGAAACGCTGAGAAACCACGAGAAGTGGCGCGAGACGTTGAGATCGTTTCCCCCGGTCAGGGCACGTTTGCCCCGGTCAAAGGGGTGGGGGTGCCGCATTCGCAACGTAGGATGCGGGGCCGTGGGTTTCCCAGGCGACGAAGTCGAGACTGAGCACGGCCGCTTCTTCGGAGTCTGACATGGGTGACCGCGTGCGGATCATCCCGACGACGGACCCGCCTGATGCCCCGGGGAGATGGCTGAATCCGTGCCTCAATGAAGGCATTGCGTCCTGATCTTGGGCCACGTCTGGGCCACATCAGGGTGAGAAATGCCACAAAGCGACGCGAATTGCTGCAAAACGCGTTGGGCGACAAGTGTCCAGAAACTCGTTGCCTGACGGTGTTTCTGCAGGAATCGCTAGGTCAACAGCCGATCGCTAGATTGCCCTGACCCTTCCTCTCAAGGCGGTAGCGCCGGTTCAAATCCGGTCGGGGCTACGCGTACTCGCCTCCGGCGAGTCCGTTGGCAGAAACCCTTGCACTGCAAGGGTTTCTGCTTGCGTGAGGCTCCAAGACACAGGGCGTTCTGCGCGTTCACAGGGAGAGTCCCGGTGCGTCTTGGGACACGCCTGGGACACGAACGGTTGCGGCGATGGCGTCGAGTCGGGCTGCGGTCTGGTGGTCGAGGCCGTCCATGAGGTGGCCGTAGCGGTCGATGGTGACCTGGATCGACGAGTGCCCGAGTCGGGTCTGGATCGACTTGGGGTGTTCTCCTGCGGCGATCAGCCAAGCGGCGTGGGTGTGGCGCAGGTCGTGGATGCGGCACGGCGTCCCGACTGATTCGGCGACGGCTTGACGCCAGATCCGCCCGAACGTTCCTCGGCGGAGGAACCCGCCAGCCTCGGTGGTCCAGACGGTTGTGCCGGGAGGCGGATGCTCGCCGAGATGGTGTTCGAAGGTCGTGATGACGGTCTGGGGGAGGGTGATGGTCCGCTCTGAGGTGGTGGACTTCGGCGAGCCGAGTGCCGGTGGTTGCCCGGATGCTTCGATGAGCGACGACCGGACGGTAAGTCGTCGGCGTTGCATGTCGATGTTGGATCGTTGGAGGCCGGCGAGTTCGCCCCATCTCAGCCCGGTGTATGCGGCGACGGTCCCGAGTGATCCGTATCGGTCCGGTAGTGCGGTGGCGAGTTGGTTGACTTGGGTGGCGTCGAGGATCCGCATCTCGGTGCGGCGGGGTCGGGGCAGGCGGACTCCATCGCCGGGGGAGAAGAGGATCCGACGGTCCCGGACCGCTTGGGTGAGGGTGAGTTTGACCCATCGCATCGTTCGGGTAACGGTCTCGGGGGCGTAGCCGGCTGCGGTGAGCTCTGCCATCAAACGGCGCAGCTGTTCGTGTGTGATGCGTGAGAGGGGGACGTCGCCGATCCACGCCTTGACGCGGTCGTGGCAGAGTCGATCGGTCTCGATCGTGCGGGTGCTGAGGTGGAGCCGGTCGGCGATGACCTGTTGTGAGTAGTTGGCCCACTCGATGCTTCTCAAGTGTCTCGACGGCTCGCACCAAGATCGGGCGCAACGAACGATGCTCCTGCGGGTCAGGCCTGAAGTACAAATGCTGCCACGGTCTGTCTGATCGCCGGACATGTTGATGCTCCTATGTCACGGTGCCGGCGGGTTGGGTGGACAGGACTGGGGTGGGCCACACCGGGTTGGTGGGCAGGCTCTTATCAGGCGCTCCATGCTCGTGACTCATGCGGCAGTGTCAGCGCATTGTCTCGATACTGATCCGAGTTCCGTAGCGAGGCTCCCGAGATCGCGACTTGGATTGACGATTGACTTGACCGAGTTGGACAGGATTCGGGTGCTCGTCTATTGCCGCCAGTGAGAAGGCCCGGGGTCGACGCGAGTTGTGGTGTGGGTGCGATCCGGCGCACCGACTGGGTCGGCAATCGCTTTGCACCGGATCCCTCCAAAGGCTCCCGACAGTAGGAGCTAGTCCATCTCGCCGAACCAGCCGCGCCGCTCCATCCACTTCGCCGCTTCGAGGACCGGAACCACCGATGCGGCGACGCCGAAGAGCGCGAGCCACTCGGCGACGCTGAGGGAAGAGGTGCCGAAGGCATCCTGGAGGAACGGCACGTACATGATCATGGCAAGGAGTAGCACTTCCCAGCAGATCGCGAGATTCAGCCATCGGTTGGCAAATGGATCATGGAGCACCGAGCGGCGGTCGGAACGGTAGCTGTAGGCCTTGAAGAACTGGATGAGCACGAGGGAGACGAAGGTGCGTGCCATCGCCTCTTTCACGGTGCCGCCCAGTGCCTTGGTGCCTGCGAAGACCCCTAGGTTGACGATCCCCGACCATACCCCGCCGAGGGACATCAGCGTGACGACGGGTCTGGTGAAGATACCGCGAGCGGCATTTCGCGGTGGGCGTTGCATGAGGTCCGTCTCCGGAGGGTCGACAGAGAGCGCGAGGGCGGGAAGCCCGTCGGTTGCCAGGTTGACGTAGAGAATCTGAACCGCCGAGAGGGGAAGGGGCATCCCGGCAACGGTCGCGCCGGCCATGAGGAGGATCTCCCCGATGTTGGACGAGATCAGATACATGAGGTACTTCTTGATGTTCCCGAAGATCCCACGGCCTTCCTCGACTGCAGCAACGATTGAGGCGAAGTTATCGTCGAGGAGGATCATCTCGGCAGCTTCTCGAGAGACGTCGGTTCCGGAGATGCCCATTGCCACCCCGATATCCGACTTCTTGAGTGCGGGAGCGTCGTTCACGCCATCGCCTGTCATCGCAACGACTGCTCCTCGCTTCTGCCAGGCGGTGACGATCCGCAGTTTGTCCGCCGGCGAGACCCGGGCGTAGACGTCGACGTCGGTGACGTCGCGGACGAGTTCGTCGTCCGTCATCTTCTCGAGTTCTCGACCGGTGATGACTCTGCCGTTGGCGGAGATGCCGAGCTCTCTGGCGATGGCCGTCGCCGTTGCGGGGTGGTCCCCGGTGATCATCACGACCTCGATGCCCGCGCTACGACAAGCGCCGATCGAAGCTGCGGCCTCCGGCCGGGACGGGTCGAGGAGACCGACGAGTCCGAGGAACGTCATGTTCTCCTCGACTGTGGCCAGATCGGCGTCAGCCTTGCTGGCGACACCGAGGACCCGGACGCCTTCGCCTGCCATGGTCTCGGCACGAGCGACGATCTCCGTTCGCGCCGTCTCGTCCAGGGGAATAGTGCTGCCGTCTTCCAGCACCGTCGTGCACGCGTCGAGGACGATCTCAGCTGCTCCCTTCGAGCACGCGGTGCTGCCTTTCGAATCCTCGTGCAGCGTTGTCATCCGTTTCCGTTCCGAGCTGAACGGAATCTCTGCCGTGCGCGGGCACCGGACCTCGAGCTCGCTCTTCGCCAATCCGACCTTCGCCGCCGCCACGATGAGCGCGCCCTCGGTCGGATCGCCGCGAATAACCCAGCGGCCTCCAGCGTCGAGGACGAGCGTCGCGTCGGAAGCGAGTGCCGCCACGCGGAGCAGAACGACGACTGGGTCAGGCACCTCCACTGCTACCCCATCGACGGTCACCTCCCCCGTCGGCTCGTATCCTGAACCGAGGAGTGTCGCCGACACGCCTGAGGCGAAGACTTCCCGAACGGTCATCTCGTTTCGCGTCAGCGTCCCCGTCTTGTCGCTGCAGATCACGGAGGTGCTTCCCAGCGTCTCGACCGCGGGGAGGCGTCGAACGAGCGCGTTGCGCCGGACGATTCGCTGCACTCCCATCGCCAGAGAGATCGTTACGACCGCGGGCAACGCTTCAGGTACCACGGCGACCGCGAGCGCAATTCCGAAGAGGAACATCTCCAGGATGTCCTGGCCTCGAAGCACACCGAAAGCGACGATGAGGCCGACGACCACCAGGGCGATGACGGCAAGCACCCTGCCCACGCGATCGAGGTTCTCTTGGAGTGGTGTTCTCCCAACCTCAACGGTCTGGAGCATTCCGGCGATCCTGCCGAACTCGGTGTGCATCCCCGTTGTGGTGGCGATTCCCCGGCCCCGGCCGTAGGTGATGACTGTTCCGGAATACGCTATGTCGCGTCGGTCGGCGATTGCGATATCGGCTTCCGTGATCGGAGAGGCGTGTTTCTCGACTGGGACCGATTCGCCGGTCAACGGGGCCTCGTCGGCCTGCAGGTTGGCAGCTTCGAGGATTCGCAGATCGGCGGGAACCCGGTCTCCCACTTGGACGAGCACGATGTCGCCGGGGACGACATCGCGGGCTCGGATGAAGGACTCGTCGCCGTCGCGGAGCACGCGCGCGGTTGGAGCCGCCATCTCCCGGAGCGCCTCGATCGCCCTCTCCGCCCGATACTCCTGGACAAAGCCGAGGAGGGCCGCGAACACGACGATGACACCGATGATGATCGCTTCGATCCCGTGTCCTAGTGCCGCAGACAGAGCGACGGCGATCAGCAGGATGACGATGAGGACATTCCTGAACTGGGCTGCGAGCAGCACCCACGTCGACGTCCGCTCCGGCTCCTCGAGTTCATTGGGACCGACAGTGGCAAGGCGGCGAGTCGCCTCTGAAGATGCAAGCCCATGACGTGAAGTGTCCAACGCACGGAGACATTCATCGACCGTGAGAACGTGGAACGGAATCGTATTGTCTTGGATCGTCTCCATTCGGCTCCCTACTGGTTGCCCGTTCGTCGAACCAGATCCGCGGCGTCAATACTCCGCACGCGGGAGAGGCCGCCGTCGGTGCGGCTCCGGCGCGGAGAGCGCGGATTGCAGCGTTCGACCGTATTCGCGTCGCCGATTGCCGGTCTCACGGAACCGCCTCGTCGGACGAGTCGGTAATGACGGCGAGCGGTAGCGGCGAGTGGCGGACAAGGTAGGAGGCGGTGCCACCGAGTCCACGAAACTGTCCTGCTCCGCGCCTGCCGATCACAATCAGATCAGCCTCGTTTCTTGCATCGGTCTCAAGGAGCGCAACGCGAGGGTCACAGTGGGCAACGACAACGCCGTATTCCACGCCAAGATCGCGGAACGATCCCACCGCTTCTTCGGTTTCGGCTCTGACCCGATCGTCGACCCGTGCGACGTGTCCGGGTGGCTTCTCGCAACCGGGGTCGGCACAGCGGACAATCGTCGCCGGCACACCCAGACTCGCGCAGAACGTGGCTGACCATGACAGAACGCGCTCGGCAACCGTCGAACAGTCGACGCCGACGAGAACCCGGGACAACGCCGCGGGGGTCAGAGTTGACTCGCGAGGTACAACGACGAGAGGTCGGTGGGTGGTGAATAGCAGACGTCGACTGATCGAGCCGAGCAGCAACCCGGACAGCGGCCCGAGACCGCGTGTTCCCACTACCAGCATCGAGGCGTCCAACGCGTCGGCAGTATCGAGCAACGCCTCAGTGACTGGTCCCCGCATTGCAATGACCTCGATGCCGTCGAGTCCGGCATCGAGAAGGGACCGATTCGCGACATCGACGGTCTGCGTGTGCATCTCAGAGACGAGTTCGTCGACACCGGGTGCATAGGGCGTGGGCCGTTCCGTCCACACCGCTGCTGCCTTGACCTCCGAGTTCGTTCGTCGCGCAATCGCGAGCGCCCATGCCGCTGCGATAGCGGCGTCCGTGGATCCGTCGACACCAACGAGGATCACGCCATCCGTGTAGTCATGCATGTGGGCCTCCGGTCATGTCTCGGTGGAAGGTGCTGACATGCCCGGAACCGAGTCGGTGAGAGCGATACCCGGCAACTCCTCCAGGGTGAGTGCGACGCAAATCCTCCATCGAGCGATTCATCCGGCATGATGCGACCCTCCGTGTGAACGAGCGGTCACGGCGGCTGCTTTGTGGCTCGATGCGACTGTCACTGGGGTTTGACCGGGGTGATAAATCCCTCGGGCTTCACGGCCAGCACAGAGCAGCGGACTGATCGGAGAATGGTCTCGGCGGTGTTGCCTATGACGAGGCCCATCAGCCCGGTCCGGCCGACGGTGCCCATGACGATGAGATCAACATCGAGATCGTCGGCCAGGCGTGGCAACACGGCACCGGGCGTGCCGGCCACCATGTGAACCGAACGCTCCGACTTGGTCACGTGACGGCTTGCCAGCATGTCGAGCTGTCCAAGCCGGAGGGATTCGGTGTCCCGAACCATGGCATCGACCATCGGTCCCGGAATCTCGACAAATGGAGACGAGCGCAGGGTTGATTCACCGACGAGGCTCCAAGCATGCCCGAGGTGAAGCTCCCAACCTTGCCGACGAGCGAGGGACGCTGCCAGTTCCATGATCAGGTCGTTCAATCCGTCCGAAGCTGGATCATCCGGGTCCGGGTCGACCAGAGCCAGGACCCGACCGGTGCCGAGTCGACCGGAACGCATCACCCATACCGGGACCGGGCACTTGCGCAACAAGTGCATTACGCCACTACTGAGATGCGGCTCGTCCGGCCTCTCAGCGACCGGCTCGCCAACCATGACCAGGTCGTGGGCATGGTCCAGGACCCGCCGGATCACCTCAATGAACGGTTCACCGACCGTCTCAACAACCTCGACATCCGCTCCACCCCGGGTGTTCCCGAGCAGATGCCGAAGTCGCTCCTCTCGGTCGCGCAGTATCGCTGCTTCGACGTCGACGACACGGCCCTCGACATTCATCTTCTTTCTCCATGCGGGCAGCGGCGCCACAACGTCGAACACCGTGAGACGAGCGTCGTTGATCTCCGCCAGACTCACAGCGGCGCGTAGAGTCGGCGGATCCAGGCGTCCCGGAGACGTCGCAACCAGGATGTTCTTGAACCTCTCCATCACATCACCCCTTTCCTCAATCGACCGGTCCATCGGCCGTGTTCCCGTTGGCTGACCAGGCCACGCGGGATCCCGGTTGGCCTGGTCGAGCTTTGGTGTTGCCTTGCGAAGGACGCGAAACGCGGCAGTCGTCTCGAATAGCCGGTGCCGAACCCCCGTGTCATTGAACGCTCGGCTCGGTTCACGGAACGGAACGACGGCTCCCCACTCTGGATCGTCGAACTCTGGGGGTTCGGCGGCAAGTCAACGAGGACGAAGATGGCCCTCGCTGCAGAGCGTGCCTTCGTAGCAGCCATTGCGGCCTCCGGAGACCTCGGGAGGACACTTCATTTCCTCGTGAAGGTCTCTCCCGCCCCGGAGAGGCCCAGCACACCGGGCTCGGAGGCCGTATTGACGGCGTGCTGGTTTTGGGGATACTCCCCTTCACTTCAAGGTATATCAGGAACGCAATGGCGTGTCTAGATGTCGGGAGCCTCGCGCGGCGCAATGGGCGCGATTTCCGAAGCCTTTCCCAGCGGTGAGCGGGGAAGAAGGGGAATCGAGTGGTACTCCGAATCGGCTCGGTCGTGGGCTCACGATCTGGCGGATCTCAAATGCGACCCGAACTCAGATGTGCAGCATCGATATCCGCCATCACAAAGCGGAGCGTCTCCTGGTGACCGCCGATGCACTCCACAGCTTCGAGGATCGATCCGACCCCATTCGGTTCACCCTCAACCCACTCGGCCGAGACCTGATCCGGGTGCCAATCGGTGTAGGGGTCGGCGAGCCCCGCTAGCCATGACCACAGCTCTTCGGGCGAGGCATCGATATGGACGGCGTCGCGAATCTGACGCACCTGCAGCACCTCCTCGAAGGCCGCACCACACGGCGCCGATCTCGCCGATGAGGGCTGCAGCGAACATGGGCCGATGGGTCGATGCGCTAGGTCTCGCCATACCCGACGTGGTCTGGCCAGTGGGCCCTAGGCAGGGCAGCTCCATCGTGGTATATCTGGGGTACAAGGGGAGTATCCCCCAACAAGCAGAGCCGTCAATACGGCCGCAAGGCCCGGCATGCTGGCCCCTTTTCGGGGCGGGAGAGACCTTCGCGATAGACGATGAACGTCCCACGAAGGTCAGGAGCCGCAATGCTCGTACCGCCTACCCGATTCGCACCGAAGACCGTCGTCGGCCTTGTCGATCTTCTGCTGACCCGCCAAGCATCGATCTCGCGGCGCGCCGAGGCCTTGCGAAGCGAGGTCGTCGATGCGTTGAACGAACGAGATCGCAGTGACCTGTTCGACCACGATGACCCATCTGTGGATTTCGATGCAGCGGCTGCCCTGATGCTGGTGCAGCGGGCCGAGCAGCGACTGTGGGAGGTAGACCAGGCCTTGGCTCGGGTCGCCGACGGAACCTTTGGCTGCTGCGCGGTCTGTGCCAGCCGGATCCCGATAGAACGGCTTCGGGTGTTGCCGGCCACGGCGACGTGTGTTGCCTGCAGCGATCGATCATCTCAACGCACCTGGCGTGTCGACAGGGGCGGCACGTCAGCTGGCGGAGAACAGAGTCGATCGTCGGCGTTGCCGGGCATGCTGGCTGCGGGGACGGGACGATGAGGGTCTACTCGAGCTCTGAGTTCCAACTCCAGAGTCGACTCATCGCCGAGAGTGGCCGATATGCGGGTTTGCTTGAGGAACTGCGGGCCGCAGCAACCAGTCGTTCCGACGACGAGCCGCACGATGTCACCGACGACGAGGCAGCGATCCAGGCCGACGCAATCGAAGTTCGCCTTGCGGCAATCCGCGATGCCTTGGGACGAATCGAATCGGGCACCTACGGGTGGTGCGTGGCCTGCGGCGCAGTCATCGCCGTGGAGCGTCTTGACGCTGTGCCCACCACCACCGTATGTCGGGAGTGCGCAGGATGATCGGCAGAGATCGGAGCACAGATCCCGTGGCGAGCGAGCGGTCATTCGATGAGACCGTGCAAGGAGGTCACGATGCACACTGTTGAAGAGGCAATGACCGAACATGTCGTGACTGTCTGGCCTGAAGCATCTGCGACGGTCGCGGCAAGAATCATGCGTGATATCGGGGTCAGCGGGCTGCCGGTCGTCGACGGGGAGGGTTGCGTGGTCGGGATCCTCACCGAGGCCGACCTGCTGCACCGTGCCGTCGTCGCAGACCCAGCCGAGATCGACGCCAAACACCGTCCCCGTGGCTGGCCATCGGCGACCGTGGCCGACCTGATGAGCCTGGATGTGTTGGGGCTTCGCCGGGACGATCCTTTGGCAAAGGCGGCCCGACTGATGGAGAAGGCACGAGTACGACGCCTGGTCGTTGTCGGGGATGGATTCGCTCTCGAGGGCATCATCTCGCGTAGCGACGTTGTCGCCGCCCTCGCCCGATCCGACGCCGACATCGGAGCGGAGATCCGCACCTGCGTGATCGACCAAGTCCTCGGTCTTGAACCGGACGATATCGACGTCTCGGTGAGCCAAGGCGTCGTCACCCTGAACGGTGTCGTCGCCCAACGGCGAGAGGCGGTCCGGTTGGAGAGGCTCGTCGGCAGAGTCCTCGGGGTGAGCAACGTCGAGAGCGCTGTTGGGTGGAGAGCCGACACCATGACTCGAGGACGGCGGCCGAGGTTCGCGCTCTTCACCAACACCGGGGGAGAAGAGGGCATACGATCCGTACCGCCGGCTGCCACTGCGAGCGACCCTCGGGACCAAGGCGCCACGTCCAGCGACGAAGGAGGGGGGTAGCGGTCCATCGTTGTTGGGGCAAGCCGGCGATCAAAGCACAAGCCATAGCTTGTAGATAGAACCGCGTTCTACAGAGTATAGCTTGTAGAAGTTGGTTGCGTCTACAAGCTATGACTTGTATGATGGGTCTATGGTGAAGGACAACGTGCAGGCCCGGCGGCGACTCGACGCCCGTCTTCTGCGGCTTAGGCCGCTTGCTGACGAGCCGCGCCCTCACAAAGGCTGGATACGGGCGATCAGAGACGCACTCGGCATGTCCAGCACCGAGCTGGCAGCCCGAATCGGCGTGAGCCAGCAGAGGGTCCCTCAGATGGAACGCAGCGAGCTGCAAGACACCATCACACTGGAGACCCTGCGTCGCGTTGCGGATGCGCTTGACTGCGACCTTGTCTATGTGCTCCAACCGCGCAGGAGCCTGGACGAAGCCGTCAAGGAGCAAGCTCGGAGGAAGGCTGCCCAACACCTCGCCCCCGTCGCTCATCACGGTCGACTCGAGGATCAGGCACTGGACGTCGACGACGAAGCGGCGCAGCTCGACGAGTTCGCCTCGCGCTTCGTTGACCGCAAGGGACTGTGGACCGAGACCAACAGCTTGTCATGACCGACTCGCTGGCACCTCTGGGCGACGGCCACACTCATCTGTCCGAAGAGGACCGTTTCGGACTCATTCCGACCTACATCGCAACCCGCGGCGAGCTCTTCGACGCTGAGCAGCGCAGCATTGCTGAGGCGTTGTTGCGTCGACCGCCCTCGACCTTCACTCTCCTCGATGACACGTACCTGCGGCGCCTCCACCAAGCGATGTTCGACCAGGTCTGGGAGTGGGCCGGCCAATACCGCACCCGGGAAACCAACATCGGAAGAGCGCCGGAACAGATCCCGTTCGAGATCCGCAATCTGGTCGAGGACACCAAGGCATGGGTCGAGTACGGTACCTACGAACCTGACGAGATCGCAGCGAGATTCCATCACCGCCTGGTCGCCGTCCATGCGTTCCCGAACGGCAACGGCCGCCACGGCCGAATCGCCGCCGACTACCTGATCACATCTCTCAAGGGCGAACCGTTCTCGTGGGGTGCTTGCCTCGACGCGGATACCGACGAACTACGAACCGCCTACCTCCATGCACTCCGCCGTGCCGACGACGGTGAGATCGCAGAACTCCTCATCTTCGCGCGAGCCTAACGCCAGGCCCTTCGGATCCACCACGGGCATACTTGGGACACGCCTGGGACACATCAGGACCAGAATCGATGCGAATCAACGCGATGCGCTGAGATGCACGAGGAGATCGAATCTGCGCGAAAGCCCCGGCCAGAGGCGGTTTCGAGCCGATTTCCCCGGTCAGAGTGAAGTGGCTGAGATTGCCTGAACCTTCCTCTCAAGGCGGTAGCTTCGGTTCAAATCCGATCGGGGCCACGCCTACTCGCCTCCGGCGAGCCCGCAGAGCCCTGGCGAGGGCAATGACACCCGATGTCGCACCTATCAGACCAGACGGGTCAAGACATATCCACTGTCAAGCCGAGGGCTCTTCGTGTCGATCCAGAGAGTGAACGAAGCCGATCAGGTTCGCCAGTGACACCCGATCCGTCGCCCCGACTAATCGCGTGAATGTGGTGTCCGGTGCGCAATCACACAGAAGTGATCGGCGCTATCGACAAGAGGTGGAATGCCATGTCGCGAATCTGGATCGTCTTGGTTGCTGTGATGGTTGCTTCGGCAGTGCTCCTTGCCGGTCCACAGGCTGAGTCAGCGTCCGATGACGGCGATCAGTACGGGCTCGTTGACCCACGCACCGGAACCTGGCATCTCTATGAAGATGGGGAAGAAGTCGGCCGGTTCTACTTCGGGAACCCGGGGGACTCCCCGTTCATGGGTGATTGGACCTGCGACGGCACCGACACGCCGGGCCTCTACCGGCAGTCGGATGGCTACGTGTACTTGCGCAATACCAATACGCAGGGCAATGCAGACATCTCGTTCTACTTTGGCAATCCCGGCGATGTGCCGATCGCCGGTGACTTCAACGCCGACGGGTGCGACACGGTCTCTATCTACCGACCGTCAAACCAGACGTTCTACATCATCAACACCCTCGGAACGAACGATGGGGGGCTGGGTGCGGCCGAGTATTCGTACGTCTTCGGCAATCCCGGCGACAAGCCATTCATCGGGGACTTCAACGGGAACGGGCAAGATACGGCGGGGCTTCACCGAGAGTCAACCGGCCTCGTCTACTTCCGCAACACGAACACACAAGGGAATGCCGACGGCCAGTTCATCTACGGAGACCCAGGTGACCGCTTCGCCGCCGGCGACTGGACGGACAATGGGATCGATTCACCGGGTGTGTTCCGACCCTCGAACACCACGATGTACCTCCGCTACGAGAACAGCCAGGGCAACGCCGACGAAACGTGGGTCAACGGATCGAGTGCGTGGATCCCCGTAGCGGGACGATTCGGTGACAATCTCCCGGCACCCCCTCCGGGTGGGGCGATCATCATTGACCACACAAGCACCGACCTCGATGCAATCCCCGCAGCGTGGCTCGACGCTGCTGCCGGGTCGGTGGTGTGGGCGTATGGGTCGACTTCGCACGGTACGCAGCTCTGGGCCGGCGCGGAGGATCTGAAGGCGACTCGTTCGCTTCCCTTCTTGCGTGAACGGAGGTCGGTTCCCGACCAGTCCGTCCCCCCGGCGCTCCGGATGGCCTACGACTCCTCGTGGTCGTGGAACGCTTCCGCATTCGCTGATACGGCGCGAGCACGGCTGGCACAGGCACCGGGAGCGAACGCCTTCATGTGGTCGTGGTGCGGAGAGATGTCGTATGTGGGGACCGGCGATGTCAATGCCTATCTCAATGCTATGTCGACCCTTGAGCAGGAGTACCCACAGGTTCGGTTTGTCTACATGACCGGGCACCTGGACGGTGGGAGTGACAGACTCGCAGCCAACAACGGTCTGATCCGCAGCCATGTCGCCGAACACGGCGGGATCCTCTACGACTTCGCCGATATCGAAGCGCACGACCCATCTGGGGTCGAGTACCCCGGCGAGACCGACGCGTGCGCCTGGTGTGCCACATGGTGCGATGCCCACCCGGACGACTGTGCTGAGCTGGCCGCCAGCTGCGCCCACAGCCACCCGTTCAACTGCCGCCGCAAAGGAATGGCCTTCTGGTGGCTGTCGGCTCGCCTTGCCGGCTGGCCCGGGGTCTAGCGGTCTGTCGCTGAAACGGCTGCCGTGGCTCCGGCCCTCGACGGCGCTGGCGGCGCCCTCCGCCGCGGCGCTGTCATCGCCTTCACGCGTTCCTGATCGCGGCTCCTCGGTGCCCGACCCGGGAGCAAACCATGCGTGAGGGCGAAGCCGACGGCGATGACGAGGGATCCGCAGAAGTCGATTCGCCGGTCCGCGATTTCATGGGTGATTCCGTCCCCGACCTGAAGACCTCCTCCAAATTCGCCTAGGCTTGCGGTACGGCGGCGGACCCGCGCGCCAAAGAGGAGGAAGAACAACTCATGACACATGCACGAACGCTTGTTGCAGCGGTTCTCGCGCTTGCGCTGCTGGCTGCTGGGTGTAGCGATGACGATGCTGTTGATACAGGATCCCTAGGTCTCATCAACGATGGGACGCTCACGGTCTGCACCGATTCGCCCTACCCCCCGATGGAGTACGAAGAGGACGGTGAATTCACTGGATTCGACATCGAGTTGATGCGTGCTATCGCCGACGATATGGGACTAGAAACGTCCGTAGTGAACATTGGTTTTGATCCGATCACGTCGGGCCTTGCCATGGACTCCGGCGAGTGTGACATTGCGGCAGCGTCCATCACGATCACCGAGGAGCGTGAAGCCAACATCGATTTCAGCGATGGGTACTTCTCCGGTGACCAATCCTTGCTGACCAGCGAAGGCAGCGGAATCGCCTCGATTGCCGATCTGAGTGGCAAGAACCTCGGCGTCCAGACGGGCACAACCGGAGAACAGTATGCAAACGAGAATGCGACCGGTGCCAGCATCGTCTCGTTCGAGAACCCCGGCGACCTCATCACGGCAATCAATGCCGGAGAGCTTGACGCAGTACTTCAGGACATCGTGACCAACGGTGACGCTGCTCTCAACAACTCCAATCTGGTGCTCGTTGAGACCTACGCCACCGACGAGTTCTACGGCTTTGCTGTCAAGGAAGAGGGAGCCGAGGATCTGATGGCTGCGGTCAACGCATCACTGGCCAAGGTTCGCGACGACGGCACGTATGACGACATCTACGAGGAGTTCTTCCCGACAGGCTGATTGTCACCACCCACGACGCAATGGCGGGGCGGTCCGATGGGGCCGCCCCGCCATTGCCGTCCGGAGGTGCCTCTGCGGGGGAGGGCCCCAACGCGGTAACGTACATGGTTGATGGCAGTAGCTACCAAGTCGAGCCGAATGCGTCGCGCCGAGATCAGACGGCGTGTCATTTACGTTGCCACCGCCATATTGGTTGTGGTTCTTGCCTTCACCATCGATTGGCAGCAGCTGCAGGAGAGCTTCTTCCAACCCGACATCATCAGGGCGATGTTCCCCGATGTTGTCCTCATCGGGGCCAAGAACACGATCATCTACACAGCCATGGCATTCAGCTTCGGTCTCGTACTGGCGCTGATCCTGGCGTTGATGAAGCGATCCACCATACGTTTCTACCGCTGGTTTGCCACCGGGTACATTGAGCTCTTTCGGGGCCTACCGGCGCTGATCACCATCATCTTGGTTGCCTTCGGTCTGCCGTTGGCGCTTGGCATCCGCATCCCGGGCGGTACCCTGGGAAAGGGAACCCTCGGGCTTGGGCTCGTTGCCGGTGCCTACATGGCAGAGACCATTCGTGCCGGTATCGAAGCGGTACCGCGTGGGCAAATGGAAGCGGCTCGGTCCCTCGGTATGCCGAAGGGCACCGCGATGACCTACATCATCCTGCCCCAGGCCTTCCGCATCATCATCCCACCCCTGACCAACGAGTTGGTCTTGCTGATCAAAGACACTTCGCTCCTCTTCGTGATCGGTACCACACCACTCTCGAAAGAGCTCACCAAGTTCGCTCGCGACTTCATGACCAGCACGCAGAATGCGACGCCCCTCACCGTGGCCGCGTTCATGTACCTGATCATCACCCTCCCGCTGACATTCCTGGTCCAGCGGCTGGAGCGCAAGGCGGGTCAGGGGCGATGACCGTTGCGGCACCGCCGATCGAGATCGAGGACCTCTACAAGTCGTTCGGGGAGCTCGAAGTGCTCCGTGGTGTCGATCTCTCCGTCACGACGGGCGAGGTGATCTGCATCATCGGGCCATCGGGTTCCGGCAAATCGACGCTGCTTCGTTGCGTCAACCTTCTCGAGGTTCCATCGGCGGGCCGGGTTCTGATCGAGGGCTATGACATCACGGACCCGGAAACCGACGTTGATGCGGTTCGCGCCAAGATCGGCATGGTGTTCCAGCAATTCAATCTGTTCCCCCATCTCACCGTGTTGAAGAACCTCACCATCGCGCAGCGCAAAGTCCTCGGCCGCTCGAGCGCTGAAGCAATATCGGTCGCCGAGGCAATGCTGTTGCGAGTGGGTCTTGCCGACAAGCGAGACGAGTTCCCGATCCGACTGTCGGGCGGCCAGCAACAGCGAGTGGCAATCGCTCGCTCGCTGTGCATGAACCCCGACATGATGCTGTTCGACGAGCCGACCAGCGCCCTCGATCCGGAATTGATCGGCGAGGTGCTTGATGTGATGCGGGCCCTTGCTGACGAGGGCATGACGATGCTGGTTGTTACCCACGAGATGGGGTTTGCCAAACAGGTCGCCGACCGGGTTCTCTTCATCGATGAAGGGGTCATCCAAGAGCAGGGTCCGCCCCGCGAAGTCCTCGGGAACCCCAAGAACGAACGGACGCGCCGTTTCCTACGCGCCGTCGAGCACTAGACAACGTTGGTGCCATACCCGTCGACGCAATCACCTGGGACGATGCGACCGACGACCGCACGGGCCTGATTGGGCCCTCCAGCAAGCAGGTCTGGGGCTGTCGGGAAGTCGGGCGGACGGAGCGGGTCGCCGTCTGCGAGCGGCGCGGCGAGAGTCCTGTGCGAGAGGTTGGTGTGCCCGTGGCGAATCGGGCTGACTCTGTCCCAGCGGTCACGTCATCGATGCCGAGGACCAAGGGTCGATGCCGAGAACGGACGGATCGACTACCGGATCGTTCGGCCGGACGGACGCGACGGCGCGGTACTCCGAGCCGAGGGGCGGTCGAGGGTCCGTTTCTCCCTTGTTCGGCCACATCGCCATCGCCCGCTCCGACATCGCGGTGATCGACAACGATGGGTTCACGCCCAGATTGGCGCCCACCGCTGCTCCGTCGACGACGTGCAACCCGGGCTGGCCGAACATGCGGTGGTAGGCGTCGATGACACCCGACGACGGATCCAGCCCAATCGCGGCGCCACCGAGGATGTGGGCCGTGGTCGGTCGGTTGAGGAGGACCTCGTTGATAGAACTCATCGCGTCTCCGCCCATGGCTTCTGCCGCAATGCGGGCTGCCTCGTTTGCGATCGGGATGTACGTGGGGTTTGGCTCTCCGTGGCCTTGTCGCGAAACAATCCGAGTTCCGAAGATTCCGCGCTTTCGGACCAGCCGCAGGGAATTGTCGTAGCTCTGCATGACAAGAAGGATGACCGAGCGCTCAGCCCACCGACGTAGCGACATCGAACGGAACCAACGAATCGGGTGTGTGGCGATGTTGGCCAGATACCGGAGCGGACGGGGGAGGCCCGGCCCTCCGTCGGTCAGGACGGTGGCCAGTAATCCCATTGCCGAGCTCCCTTTCGGGTAGCGCACCGGCTCGATGTGCGTGTGCGGTTCGGGATGGACCGACGACGTGATTGCCACACCCTGCGAGTAGTCGACGTCGGTGGTGCGAGCCGTTGCTCCGAGCAGGACTTCGGAGTTCGTTCGGACGAGTTGCCCGGCTTGCTCGGAGACGCCGGTGAGGCGCCCCGTGTCTACGAGCTTGAGGAGCAGCCTGGTCGTTCCGAGGGCTCCTGCGGAGAAGATGACCTGGTCTGCGAAGAAGGTCCGCCTATTGCGGCCCGATCGCGGTCCCGGTTGCCGTGTGGTGAGGCGCCAACCGCCGTCTCGTATGGGTTCGAGGTCGACGACTTCGGCATCGGCGTGGACGACCGCACCCGCTCGTTCGGCGAGGTAGAGGTAGTTCTTGTCGAGCGTGTTCTTGGCATTGTTGTTGCACCCGACCATGCAGGCGCCAACCAGCGTGCACCCAGAACGTCGCGGGCCCGCACCCCCGAAATACGGGTCGTCGGATTCGACTCCCGGTTCTCCGAGATACACCGCCACCGGTGTCGGCCGAAACGTGCTCTCCACACCGAGGTGCTGGGCGATGGTGATCATCACGTCGTCGGCCGGCGTATCCGCGCTCGCTTCGACTACGCCGAGCATCCGTTTCGCCGTGGCATAGAACGGCGCGAGTTCCCGTTTCCAGTCGGTGATCGTTCCCCATTGCCTGTCGGTATAGAAGGCATCGTGAGGTTCGTAGTGGGTGTTCGCATAGACGAGCGATCCGCCGCCCACGCCCGCTCCCGAGAGGACGAGCACGTTTGCGAGGAGGTCGATTCGTTGAATGCCGCGTAACCCGAGGCGAGGACCCCAGAGGAACCGTTTCAGATCCCAGTTGGTCGTGGCGAAGTCACCCGTTCGATATCGACGACCCGCCTCGAGTACACCAACGCTGTAGCCCTTCTCCGCTAGCCGGAGTGCAGAGACACTTCCCCCAAACCCCGACCCGATGACGACAACGTCGTAGGCAGCGCGCACGGGCGGAGCGTAGCGGGATGCAGCCAGCCGGCGGTGCGGTATGAGATCTGAGACTTGAGGCTCGGTCTGAACTCGTATCTTCGCCGGCACCGCCGAAGGTGGGGGAGGGTGCCCGAGCGGAGCGAGGGTGGGAGGGGGCGGCCTGGGAGCCTGAGTCGCGACGATGAGGCCTGTCGCGGACTGGGACTTGCAACACGTTCAGCCCCCTCCGCTGCGCTCCGGCCTCATCGGCCGGTGCTCGCGCCTCCCCCACTGCGTGGTGGAGGCGAAGACCCTCTTTCTTTTCCCCTCCACCGCCGAAGGTGGGGGAGGGTGCCCGAGCGAAGCTCGG
>Ga0272441_10003663_pt1 | contig 28971 bp, 21 predicted proteins | sample SSMProp6N_FD_193582 | JGI IMG/M metagenome (GOLD analysis project Ga0272441, IMG submission 193582) | Marine sediment archaeal communities from Little Sippewissett salt marsh, Falmouth, MA, United States - SSM-Prop-6N | ecosystem: Environmental > Aquatic > Marine > Wetlands > Sediment ... | reverse complement strand
CTCGCCTTTTCAACGCTTGCCTACTCCAAAAGGCCTGACGAACAACTTGTAATTCTCGACCCGGAATCCAAACAAAAAACGAGGGTGCCTTTGTACCAGGCCAGCGAAGCCACTTTTGACGAAACAGGAAATACCGTCTTCTTCGTTCGGCCGGCCTATCATCGCAATGTGACCAAAAGATACCAGGGAGGAACGGCACGACAGATCTGGAAGTATGTCATGGGCAGTGAAGAAGCTGTCAAACTCACGACCGATCATGCGGGAGAAAGTCATCACCCGATGTATTATGACGGCAGGGTCTATTTCATCACCGACCGTGACGGAACCATGAACATCTGGTCGATGAATGACTCGGGGGGCGACCTCAAACAACATACGGCCCATTCGGATTTTGACGTTCGTTACGCCAACCTTTCAGAAGGAAATATGGTCTATCAGAGAGGAGCCGATCTTTGGCACCTCGATCTCAATTCCGGCCAGGACAAAAAGCTCGACATCCGACTGGCGACCGACCTGGACCAACTCCGGGAAAAGTGGGACGACAATCCGGCCAAGTACGTCACTTCGGTACACGCGGATCCGGATGGGGAACGAATCGTCATTACGGCTCGCGGAAGGGTTTTTGTTGCGCCGGTAAAGTCGGGCCGCTTCATTTCTTTCACTGACAAGAAAGACGTCCGATACCGGGATGCTGTGTTCTCAAATGACGGAAAAAACATCTACACCCTTTCGGATGAAACGGGTGAGTTTGAGTTTGTGCGCTTGCCGGCAGATGGGGTGGGCAACTCCAAAACATTGAGCAACGACGGTAAAATATTGCGCTACAAAGGGGAGCCTTCCCCGGACGGAAAATGGATCGCCTATGACGACCTGGGGAACAACATGTATGTGCTCAACATCTCGACGGGGGTCAGCAAGAAGATCTCATCGAACCAGTAGGGCATAAGAGATTTTTCCTGGTCACCCGACAGCAGGTGGCTCGCATTTGTGCAAGAGGCCAAGAACACAATGACGCAAATTATCGTCTACAATGTCGGTGATGGCTCATCTTTCGAGCTGACCACAGATCGGGCCAACAGTTTTAATCCGAGATGGAGCCCCGATGGCAAGTTCATCTATTTCCTTTCTGACCGCAGCTTTACCTCGCTGGTCGGCAATCCCTGGGGAAGCCGACAGCCCGAACCCTATTTCGATGCCAGCGAAAAACTCTACCACGTGGCGCTGAAACGGGGTGGCCGATCTCCTTTTCGGGAACCGGATGAGTTTTTCAAAAAGAAAGACGACGAGGATGACGAGGAATCCGACAAGAAAGTGGTCGTCTCTATAGACAAAACCGATATAGAAAAACGAATTGCAGAGGTCCCTATCCCGGCGGGCAATTACAGCAGTCTCGAGGTCAACAAAGACGCTTTGTATCTCATGTCTAAGGAAACAGGGATCAAGGCAGACAGCCATCTTTCCTTTGTCAAAATAAACAACGAAGATGTTGAACTGGGAACCCTGGTGGCCGATGCCGACCGGTTCGAGCTCACCGCCAACGGTGAGAAAATCTTAATCAGGAAGGGTAAGAAATACTATATGGTTGAGGCCGGAACCGATGAGATAGGCGACCTTTCTGACCATGAAATCGACCTGAGCAACTGGAAATTCCCTCTCAGTCCGAGGGAGGATTGGAAGCAAATCTTCACAGATGCCTGGCGCATGGAACGGGACTACTTCTATGACGAGAATATGCATGGGGTGGATTGGACAGCCATGTACGAAAAATACCTTCCGATGGTGGATCGAGTCACAACGCGAAGCGAACTTTCTGATCTGATCGGGCGTTTTGTCGGCGAATTGTCGGCCCTGCACACGAGTGTTCGGGGAGGTGATCACCGTTTGGATGACAACGATATTGACGTGGCCAGCCTGGGAGCTGAATTCAGCAGAGACGAGGCCAAAAATGGATTTCGAATCGACTATATCTACCAGGGAGATCCCGATTACCCGGATGTGAAATCACCTTTGGACGATCCCTACCTGGACGTTCGTGTCGGAGACATTGTGACCCATGTGGACGGGCGTAAATCCCTTACTGCAACAGATATGGGCCAGTTGATACGCAACAAAGTTGGCAAACAGGTGCGATTGAAGCTTCTTCGGGGCACTGTATCCAAAGAAATCATCGTCAAGCCAATCAAAAACGAATACGACCTGAGGTACAGGGACTGGGAGTATGGCAACCGGCTTATCGTCGAAGAGAAAGGGAACGATCAAATAGGCTACGTCCATCTTCGGGCCATGGGCAGTGGCGATCTGAATCAATTCTACAGGGAGTTCTACCCGGTCTTCAACAAGCAAGGACTCATCATCGACATGCGATATAACCGAGGGGGAAACATCGACAGCTTTATCCTGGAGAAATTGATGCGAAAGGCCTGGATGTATTGGAAGGCCCGTTCGGGGGACACCTACTGGAACATGCAGTACGCCTTCAGGGGGCACATCGTGGTGCTGGTCAATGAGAACACCTATTCGGATGGTGAGGCCTTCGCTGACGGATTTAAAAAACTTGGCCTGGGCACGACCATTGGCGTGAGAACCTGGGGCGGTGAGATCTGGCTCAACAGCAACAACAGACTCAGCGACAATGGTCTGGCTCGTGCTCCCATGATCGGCGTGTACAGCGAACAAGGCGACTGGATCATCGAAGGCCACGGCTTCGTTCCTGACATCGAAGTCGACAACCTGCCCCACGAGACCTTTAACGGAAAGGACAGGCAGCTGGACACTGCGATCGAGCTGCTCCAAAAGAAGATCAAAGAAGACCCAAGAGAAGTGCCTCCTGTACCTCCCTACCCGGACAAGTCTTTTGGCAATAACAAAAAACAGGATTGATCATGTATCATACAAAAGCTCTAGCATTCTTGATTCACAACCTTGCGTTCGCTCTATTGTTCTTTACGGGGCTCCTGAATTCCCAAAAGCTTACCATTGAAAAAAAGACCTTTGGCACCCTGAGCTCAGGTGAGGAAGTTCGGCTCTTCACTTTGCGAAACAGCCAGGGAATGCAGGTGGGAATTCTCGATTATGGAGGCATCATCACCTCCCTGCTGGCACCAGATAAAACAGGTCGCTATCAAGATGTGGTCCTGGGTTTTGAGAATCTGGCCGATTATGAAACCCGGAATCCTTATTTCGGTGCCCTCGTCGGCCGTTATGCAAACCGGATCGCGGGGGGCAGGTTTTCACTTGACGGGAAGGAATACCAGCTTGTTCAAAACAACGGCAACAATCACATCCATGGAGGCACAAAAGGATTCGACAAGATAATTTGGAATGCGAAACCCCTTGAGTATGCCGACAGGGTGTCATTGGAGCTGACCTATACGAGCAAGGACATGGAAGAGGGCTATCCCGGAAACTTGGCCTGCATTGTGACCTACACGGTCACGGAAAGCAATGAGCTGCAGGTGACCTATCGCGCGACTACCGACAAGAAAACCGTTGTGAACCTGACCCAACACTCGTATTTCAACCTGTCCGGAGACTTTTCAAAAACGATCCTGGATCACAAGCTCTTCATTTCTTCGGATAAATTTGTCCCGGTCAACAAGGAGTTGATTCCCTACGGTGAATACGCAGCAGTTGCGGGTACCCCCTTCGACTTTAATAATCCTAAAACGATCGGAAAAAATATCGAGGATTCCCACGAACAGATTGCTATAGGGAAAGGATACGATCACAGCTGGGTACTGAAAGACTACGACTCGAAAATCCGAAAGGTGGCTTCTGTCTTGCATCCGGAAACGGGAAGGTTTCTTGAAGTGTTCACAACCGAACCGGGGATGCAATTGTACACCGGAAATTTCCTGGATGGAACCCTCCCCTCGAAAGGAGGAGGAACATACGCCCGGCGATCCGGATTTTGCCTGGAGACCCAGCATCATCCCGACTCCCCGAATCAACCGTCTTTCCCCTCTGTCGTTCTAGAGCCCGGACAGACCTATCGATCAGAAACTCTATTCCGATTCAGTGTTGTAGAATAATTGCATCGGAAGCTCCTGTTTTGACTCTATTTTTTGTTCTCGGTAGAGCAGGTATTCAGTCCAAAGGGCACATAGGCCGGGCAGAAACTCACAAAACTGGTTACGGCGAAGACAACGGCCACGGCAAGAAGCACGATACCCAGGGTTCCCGAAATAAAGCCTCCGTAATAAAGCCCGGCTATAATGACGGCCAGGACTATGCGAATGATTCGATCTGTTGACCCCATGTTTTTTCTCATGATGTTTTGTTTTACAAATTAGTTGTTCGTTTCTATCCTGTAAGATAGGAATTTTGATTGTCACCCTGAAATTTAAGTAAACCTTTTCGTAAATCTCAGGTCGATGCACAAATCAATTTAAATGACTTGTTACTAGTAAATTAATTCACAGGTCGGTGAATTCAAAATCAAGTTTGACCCGGCTGACTTCTGAAATTCTTGTTCCCCATTTCGGGATGGTATCCATTCTATTTCTACCTTTAATGGTATTATTCGACTTCTCCCGGGTAGGAGGAGGTTCTATCTATCTTTTTTAACAATGATCCGAAACGTATGAGCAAGATTATTAAACTTACATTTTTCCTTTTCGTCATGAGTCAAACTTCTGGAATCGGTCAAAACAAGCAGAATTATCCCTACCAAAACCCAAGGCTTTCCTTTGAAGAACGGACAGAGGATTTGCTGGGTCTTCTCACGTTGGAAGAGAAGATCGGCATGCTCAACTACGAATCCAAAGCTGTGGAAAGGTTGGGAATCCCCGAGTACAATTGGTGGAACGAATGCCTGCATGGGGTAGCCCGCTCGGGTATCGCCACCGTCTATCCTCAAGCCATTGGTTTGGCCTCTACCTGGGACAAGGACCTGATGAAAAGAATTGCCCTTTCGATTTCGGATGAGGGAAGAGCCAAATACCACAGGTTCTTAAAAAACAACAAAAGAGGCATCTATCAGGGCATTACCTTCTGGACTCCAAATATCAATATTTTCAGGGACCCAAGATGGGGACGGGGCATGGAAACCTATGGCGAGTGCCCACATCTTACCGGGGAAATGGCGGTACAGTTCATCGACGGGATCCAGGGCAATGACACAAAGTATTACAAGTCGATAGCCACTTCCAAACACTTTGCCGTTCACAACGGACCGGAGTCTTCGCGCCATTCGTTCAACGCCAGGGTCTCAGAACACGATCTGAGAAACACCTATTTACCGGCTTTTGAGAAGACGGTGAAGGAATCACATGTAGCCTCGATTATGTGCGCTTACAACCGCCTCTATGACGAACCTTGTTGTGGAAGCTCTCCGCTTCTCAATGAGATCTTGAGAAAGGAATGGGGTTTTGACGGTTATGTCGTTTCCGATTGTTGGGCGCTGGTGGATTTCTACGAGAAGGACCGTCACGGGGTTGTCAAAACTCCCGAAGAAGCGGCTGCCATGGCATTCAAGAATGGAACAGATGTGAATTGCGGAATCGTTTCCCCTTACCTCTCAAAAGCGGTGGAACAAGATTTGATCTCTGAAGATCAGATTGATGTCGCCGTAAAACGACTCTTGCTGGCACGATTCAAAATGGGTCAGTTTGATCCCGATTCTCTGGTCAAATATTCAAATATTCCCTACGATGTTGTCGATAGCGAAAAGCATAAAAAACTGGCGCTCGAAGCTGCACAGAAATCAGTGGTCCTCCTCAAGAATGAATCAGGGCTGCTGCCCCTGGGTAAAAACATAAAAAAAATCGCTGTTCTGGGGCCAAATGCCAACGATTTCGATGTGTTATTGGCAAATTACAATGGGATACCCTCTGACCCCGTGACCCCACTGGAAGGCATTCGTCGCAAATTGCCTGACGTCGAGGTCCTGTATTCTCAAGGCTGCGAGCATGCCGAGAGACTTCCGACCCTGATGCCGATTCCTTCCTCCGTATTATTCACAGATGAAACCTTGAACAAAAACGGTCTCAATGCCGAGTATTTTGACAATGCAAAATGGGAAGGAGAGCCCAAACATACAAGAACAGATGCCCAGGTCGATTATTTCTGGTGGGACAAAGCTCCCTTTGAGGACCTGGAGGGAGATAATTTCTCTGCCAGATGGACGGGTTATTTGGTCGTTCCTGAAGATGGCGAATACGCCCTGGGAGGAGATGGTTTTTTCCACTACGAGCTCTTTGTCGATGATAAATCAATCGCCAAAAATTCAAATATCCACCACGCCGTGAAGCGTTTTGAGTATCTGAACCTCAAAGCGGGTGTGAAATACAAAATCAAAATGGAATTCTTTAACTCACACGGGGACTCGAATGTAAGCCTGTTGTGGTCCACTCCTCGCAGGGATTATGAAAAAGAGGCTATAGAGATGGCCAAGGAGGCCGATGTAGTATTGCTCTTCATGGGTTTGTCTCCGAGGTTGGAAGGCGAAGAAATGCCCGTGCACGTCAAAGGTTTCAGTGGAGGCGACAGGGTCAGAATTGACTTGCCCGACTTGCAACAGGATTTTATCAAGAAAATCGCTGCGATAGGAAAACCAACTGTTCTGGTCATGCTCAACGGGAGCGCCGTGTCAATCAATTGGGAAAACGCGAATCTTCCAGCCATTCTGGAGGCCTGGTACCCGGGTCAGGCAGGAGGCGCCGCTATCGCTGACGTCCTCTTCGGGGACTACAATCCCGCAGGAAGATTGCCGCTAACCTTTTACAAGGATGTTGCCGACATTCCCGGTTTCGAAAACTACGACATGGATGGGTTCACCTATCGCTATTTTGACGGAGAGGTACTTTATCCTTTCGGATTTGGTCTGAGCTATACGGAGTTCGAATATTCAGATTTGAGCTTGAGCGATGATGAGATTTCTGCGAGTTCTTTCAAAGAGATAAAAATAGAGGTTCAGGTCAAAAATGTGGGAGAAAGGGCTGGAGAAGAAGTGGTTCAATTGTACATCGCTGATAAATCAAGCAAGGACCCCAGGCCCATTCGGGATCTGCGAGGATTCTCTCGTATCCACCTGGAACCCGGAGAACAAAAAACGGTTGTGTTTTCTCTTAGCCTGAAGGATCTGTCTTACTGGAATATCGACAAACAAAGCTATTTGCCAACTCAGGGGCAATACGACCTGTTGATAGGCTCCTCCTCAGCTGAAAAGGATTTGAAGTCGATCTCCCTGAACGTGAAACCTTAATGAGATAAAATGGAGTATTTTCTGGGAATCGACATTGGGAGCTCTTCAATCAAAGTCGCTTTGGTTGAGGTCGTTACCGGCAAGAGCGCAGCACTTGTTCAAGAACCGGAGGATGAAATGAGCATGCTCGCTTTGGAAAATGGCTGGGCCGAGCAGGATCCCGAAGAATGGTGGGCCCTGGCATGCAAAGCCATAAAAAGAGTAAAAAAAGAGGCAAATATTTCCCGAACACAGATCAAAGGGATCGGTATTTCGTATCAGATGCACGGTCTGGTACTGGTGGATGAAAAAGGCAGTCTCTTGAGAAAATCGATCATTTGGTGCGATAGCAGAGCGGTGGAAATTGGCAAAACAGCATACGAAGAATTGGGAACCGAAAAATGCGACCGGGAGTTGCTCAATTCCCCGGCCAACTTTACAGCATCCAAATTGAAATGGGTCAGGGAGAATGAACCCGATCTCTACGATAAGATCAAAAAATTCATGCTCCCCGGCGATTATATTGCATATCGGTTCACCGGAAAGATAAATACCACCATTTCCGGTTTGTCAGAAGGTGTTTTCTGGAACTTTAAAAATAACGAACCTGCTTCCTTTCTGCTCGAGCACTTAGGCATTTCTGAAGACCTGATCCCTGAGATAACAGACACTTTCGGGTTTCAGGGAGAGGTGAATGATCGAGGTGAAAAAGAAAGTCAAATCGCCCTCGGGACCCCGATTCTGTATCGGGCCGGCGATCAACCCAACAATGCGCTTTCATTGAATGTTTTCAATCCAGGAGAAATTGCGGCAACGGGTGGAACCTCCGGAGTTGTTTATGCGATTACAGACAACCTCTCTGTCAAAGAAAGCTCGCGCGTGAACAATTTTGCCCACGTGAACTATGAAGTCGGAAAAGCGGCCCGGATCGGGAAGCTGCTTTGTATCAATGGCGCTGGGATTCAATACCGGTGGCTCTTGAACAATTTGTCTGTGAATTCGTATCAGGAGATGAACCATTTGGCCGCGGAAATCGAAGTTGGGTCAGACGGAGTCTGCCTGATTCCGTTTGGAAACGGAGCTGAGCGGATGCTGAACAATCTCGATATTGGAACCCGACTGGTAAATGTGAATTTGAACAACCACCACAAAGGACATCTTTGTCGTGCTGCACTCGAAGGCATTGCCTTTTCCTTTGTTTATGGCATCGAGATTCTCAAATCCGATGGAATTCAGGTCGATGTAATACGGGCCGGAAACGACAACCTATTTCGGTCTGAAATATTTGCAACCACCATTGCAACCCTGATCTCGCACGAGATCGAGATCTACAATACGACGGGAGCAATTGGCGCCGCGCGGGCAGCAGGTCTGCACAAAGGCAATTTCGAGGAGTTTGGAAGGAGCATTATGAACAATGATCACGTCCTGACCTACAAGCCATCGAAAGACAAAGCACCGTATGACAAGGCCTATGCCCGGTGGAAACGAGAACTGGAATCAATCCTAAAAAAGAAATAAAATGAAGGGATCAACAACGAAAGAGTATTTCCCAGGTATTGAAAAGATACCCTTTGAAGGGAAGGAATCAGACAACCCTCTGGCATTCAAATATTACAATCGGGATCAGATTGTCGCCGGCAAAACGATGCGAGAACACTTTAAGTTTGCCATCGCTTATTGGCACACCTTCTGCGGACAGGGAAGTGACCCTTTTGGGCCAGGCACTCAAAATTTTGCCTGGGACAAAAGCAATGACCCTGTACAGGCGGCAAAAGACAAAGCTGACGCTGCCTTTGAGTTCATAGGGAAGATGGGGTTTGAGTATTTCTGTTTTCACGACTTCGACCTCATTCAGGAAGGAGCCACTTTCCAGGAATCGGAAAAGAGGCTGCTGACCATCACGGAGTATGTCAAAGAGAAGATGTCGGAAACGGGCATCAAGTTGTTGTGGGGGACGGCCAACTGCTTTTCTCACCCCAGGTATATGAACGGGGCCGCTTCAAATCCCGAATTCAAGGTGCTGGCAAGAGCAGGCGGACAGATAAAACTCGCGCTTGACGCAACGATAGCACTCGGCGGAGAAAATTACGTATTTTGGGGAGGACGTGAAGGCTACATGTCGCTGCTCAATACGGACATGGGAAGAGAGCTGGATCACATTGGGCGGTTTCTGGGCCTGGCTCGAGACTATGCCAGAAGTCAGGGCTTTACGGGCAACTTCTTTATCGAGCCCAAGCCGATGGAACCTTCCAAGCACCAATATGACTTTGATGCTGCCACCTCAATAGGGTTCTTGAGAGAATACGGTCTTGAGAAGGATTTTAAACTCAATATTGAAGTGAATCACGCCACTTTGGCTCAACACACCTTTCAGCACGAGCTGGAAGTGGCGGCAAAAGCAGGGATGTTGGGCAGTATCGATGCGAATCGGGGTGACTATCAGAACGGCTGGGATACCGATCAGTTTCCTACGAACATCCGGGAAACAACAGAAGCCATGTTGGTTTTCCTGAAAGCCGGCGGGCTTCAGGGTGGAGGGGTGAATTTCGATGCAAAGATCCGGCGAAATTCCACTGATCTCGATGACCTGTTCCACGCACATATCGGCGGTGCCGACACTTTTGCGCGAGCCCTTTTGACAGCTGACAGGATTATTGCCTCATCTGCCTATGAATCGTTGAGACAGCAGAGATATAGTTCCTTCGACACCGGAAAAGGCAAGGAGTTTGAAGAGGGCAAGCTCGATCTGAAAGACCTCTATCAGATCGCCCTGGAAAATGGAGAGCTCGAATTGCGCAGCGGCAAACAAGAAATGTTTGAAAACATGATTAATCAGTACATTTAAATCCGAGATTTGAACGCAAACCCACCTTCGAAAACAGGATACCTGATCTCCATAACCCTGGTAGCAACCCTTGGAGGGCTCCTGTTCGGATACGATACGGCGGTTATTTCGGGAACTGTCGGATCCCTTGAAAAATTCTTTGTCGAGCCCTTTGGACTATCCGAAATGGCATCGAATTCAAAGCTGGGTCTTGTCGTGTCGAGTGCCCTTATCGGTTGTATTTTAGGCGGTATTTTAGGCGGTTGGGTCAGCAAAACCCTGGGGCGGAGAAACGGACTCGTATTGGCCGCTCTCCTTTTTCTTATCTCAGCGATCGGATCTGCCATGCCCGAAATGCTCGTATCGCCCATCGGAACTGCGGATCATACTTTCATCTATTCTTTTATCGGATATCGCATCATTGGTGGGATCGGAGTTGGCCTGGCTTCCATGCTCTCTCCGCTTTACATAGCCGAAATTGCACCGGCAGACATACGCGGCAAGCTGGTCTCACTGAATCAATTCGCAATCATATTCGGTATGCTGGTTGTCTACTTCGTCAACTATTTCATCGCATCTCAGGGGGATGAAACCTGGTTGAACCAGACCGGGTGGAGATGGATGTTCGCTTCTGAGACCATCCCTGCAGGAATCTTCCTCCTGTTGCTGCTTTTGGTTCCCGATACACCTCGGTCCCTCGTGCTCAAATCAAAACCTGAAAAGGCCCTTGAAGTGCTCACGCGCATCAATGGTATCGATCAGGCCAAAGTCATTCTGAAAGAGATTCAAGGCACGGTTGTGCATCATTCAGGAAAGCTGTTTTCGTTCGGATTCAAGGTAATCCTCATAGGCATCCTTCTCTCCGTATTTCAGCAATTCGTAGGAATTAATGTCGTACTGTATTACGCTCCTGAAATTTTCAAAAGCATGGGTGCCAATACCGACATAGCCCTGCTGCAGACAATCATCGTCGGATCGGTGAATCTCATTTTCACGGTTCTGGCCATTATGACCGTTGACAGGTTCGGACGAAAACCCTTGATGATCGTCGGCGCCCTGGGAATGGGTATTTCCATGTTCGCGCTTGGATTCAGCTTCTTCAGCTCTGCAATAGGCATATTCGCGCTCATTTGCATGCTGCTCTATGTCGCGAGTTTTGCCATGAGCTGGGGACCGGTTACCTGGGTGCTCCTATCTGAAATTTTCCCGAACAGAATAAGAGGGAGGGCGATGGCCATCGCCGTTGCCGCACAGTGGATATCGAATTATTTGGTTTCCTGGACCTTCCCGATGATGGACAAGAACAGTTTCCTCATTGAGAAATTCAACCATGGTTTTGCCTACTGGATCTATGGGGTCATGGCAATTCTGGCCATGTTCATGGTTTGGAAGTTCGTTCCTGAGACGAAGGGCAAGACCCTCGAAGAAATGGAAAGAGTTTGGAAAAAATAAGCGTTGCGGTTTGCGCTTATTCAGGATAAAGGCCGTGTGCTCTCCCGTTCAATGAGGCTTGTCTTTATCGTCTTCGTCTGATGCGGGGCTTCTTCGTTGTCACCTTCAATACGCTCAATGAGGAGTCTCGCCGATATTTCTCCAATGGATTTCCCATGCTGACTTATCGTGGTAATGGATGGTGAGACATATTTCGGCAGCTCGCCATTTGTAAAGCATATCATTGACATTTCCTCCGGGATCCTGTAATTCATCTGCTTCAACAACACAAGTGATCGGATCGCCGAACTCTCTTCAAGACACAAGAGCGCGTCTATGTTTTTATCGGATAGAACGAACTTCATGGCAGTTTCAAAATCTTCCTCCTTGCCTATTCTCACAATGAGCTTCTCTTCAACCTCGCGCCCCGATTCAAGTAACGCTTTCTTGTATCCTTCAAGACGCAACTTTCCCACGCTGATGTTATCGAGTATGGAGATCACAGCGATCCTCTTGCATCCTGATCTTATCAAATGAGAAGTCGCTCTGTGCGCGCCCTCGAGGTCATCAACGATCACCTTGTCGCACTCGATCTCCTCAGTCACCCGGTCAAACAAAACAATGGGTACCCCTTGCTCTATGGCATGCTTCAGATGATCATAGCTCTGCCTGATCTGGGTTTCTTCGGAAAGAGATAAGACAAAACCATCAAGCGTCCCGTTCTTCAGAAGCTCCATGGTCTTGACCTCCTTGGAGTAAGACTCATTGGAGATACAGGAAATCAGGTTGTATCCTCTGGATGCTGCGACTTCTTCGATGCCGACAAACACCTTGGCAAAAAAGTTGTTCATGATATTTGGAACAATCACCCCTAAGGTCTTCGTCCGCTTGTTTACAAGACTGCGGGCGAGGTTGTTGGGTCTGTAATGATGTTTCCTTGCAAAAGCCTGAATCTTGTTCTTGGTTGCTGTGCTGATTTCATGACTGTCATGAAGGGACTTCGATACCGTAGCGATTGACACGTTGAATTCCTGTGCAATATGTTTTAGGGTGATTCTCTTCATTCGCTCTTCTTCAGATCAGTTGTGCCTCGGGATTTTCAAAGTGGATTTAACGGATACAATTTAGAAAATATAGACCTATTAGAAAAAACGATTGACCGCGGTCATTCTTCCCTGTTCTTTTTCATTGTATCTTACTGTTTTTAACCCTTCAATCTGACAGATCTATGAAAGCAACCGTCCAGTTCATCGATATGGAAACGAGTCCTTATGTGGAGGAGCTTCTCAGGAAAAAGCTCAACAAGCTCTTCGAGCGATACGAATGGATTCAAAGGGCCCAAGTCTTCTACAAAATTGAAAAGGCTTCCGTCGGAAAGGGAAAGATTTGCGAAATTCGTCTGAGCGTTCCCGGACCCCGCATATTTGCATCCTCAGACGAGGAGAGTTTTGAAAAGGCCACGGATGAGACCATCAAAGATCTGAGGCGGCAGCTCAAGACGCGAAAAAGTGACCTGTATCCACATCTCTGACCCAATTACGCTTTCAAATGGTTCTCCACCCGCATACATTATCCGGTGAAGCTGTGAGCAAAACCCTGGGCGTAGATCCAAAACAGGGTCTGTCAAAGGGCCGCATCAGAAAGTTGAGAGCCAAATACGGGTCGAATCAGTTGGCCGAGCACAAGCAAAAACCCGCCTGGAGAATCTTGTTGGAGCAATTTGCAGACCCGGTGATCTATGTGCTGAGTATGGCCATTTTCCTGGCACTCATCTTCGGGGAGTTCATGGAGGGACTTGCCGTGCTGGTGGTCATCCTGGTCACGGTCGCGATCGGTTTCGCTATGGAATATCAGGCACTTCGCTCCATGGAGTCTCTGCGCAAGATGTCGCAGGTAGTCTCCCGGGTGCTTCGTGGCGGAAAACACGAGCTGATCGCCGCCGACCGAATCGTTCCGGGCGATATCCTGATTCTTCAAGAAGGTGATCTCATTACGGCGGACGCAAGACTGCTCGAATGTGACAACCTGAGAATTGACGAATCCATCCTCACAGGGGAGAGTTTTGAAATCGAGAAGGAAACCCAGGCGCTTCCCTTGAAAACCCAGCCCGCAGACCAGAAGAATATGGTGTTCAATGGCACACTGGTCAACTCCGGATATGGGAAGGCGGTCGTGACGAGCATCAGCGATGCCACCCAGATGGGACAGATTCAGAAGAGTGCTGCCATGGAGAAAAAGGAAAGAACTCCACTGGAGAAGAAGCTGTCCAGGCTGAGCGGCATACTTATCTGGCTCACACTATTTCTTGCCCTCCTAATCGGTATCCTTGGCGTTCTTCAGGGAAGGGACACGGTTCTCATGATCAAAACCGGCATCGCTCTTGCCGTCGCAGCGATTCCCGAAGGGCTTCCCATTGTGGCCACGATCGCCCTGGCGCATGGAATGCTCAGACTGGCCCGAAAGAATGTGCTGATCAAAAAGCTGGAAGCTGTTCAAAGCCTGGGTGAAATGGGGATTCTGTGCACGGATAAGACAGGGACTTTGACAGAGAACAAGATGAGTGTTTCTCAGGCCCTATGGAAGAATGGACAGTGGAAAGGAGAAGAATTGATTCGGGCAAGTGAGGAAGAAAGCGAGCTGAGGCGTATGATTGAAAACGGGGTTCTCTGCAGCAATGTCAGAATCGAAAATGGAGAGGTTTTCGGGGATCCTCTGGAACTGGCCCTGATTGATTTTGCGAAGTCAGCTGGTACGGACCCTGTAGAGCTCAGATCCCGGTTTCCCGAAAAGCTGGAAGTGCCTTTTGACCCTCAAACGAAGATGATGGCAACCGTGCACGAAACCGGACCAGGACATTTGATCTGTGTCAAAGGTGCCTTTGAAAACGTGATTGAAAAATGCATCGGAACTCTTTCAGATGGAGCCCTGAAATCCCTGGATAAGACGAAATGGTCTGCTGCGGTCTCAGCCATGGCCTCCCAGGGCCTGCGCATTCTCGCTTTCGCTTTCAAGGAAACGGGTCCGGAACTAAAAATCGATCAGATTTGTGAAGAATTGTACTTTTCAGGGGTCGTCGGTTTTATCGATCCCCCAAGGAGTGATGTGTCGGACGTAATCAAAATCTACCACAAAGCGGGTATACGCGTTGTCATGGTCACAGGCGATCACCTTGAAACAGCAAAAAAGATCGCTGAGGAGGTCGGTATTTTTGACCTGGCTGATGGCTCTGAACTTGCGCTGCACGGACAAGACCTGGGTTCAGGAATGAAACAAGAGGAAGAGGTTCAGCTTCTCAATACGCTCGTGTTTGCCCGCGTCACTCCGCTCCAGAAGCTTGACCTGGTGAAATTCTACCAAAAAAACAATCATGTGGTGGGCATGACGGGTGACGGCATCAATGACATCCCCGCTCTGAAAAAGGCAGACGTTGGAATTGCAATGGGCATCCGAGGGACCGAAGCCGCACGGGAGTGCGCGGATGTCGTCCTGAAGGATGATCGTTTCACTTCAATAGAAATGGCCATCCGTCAGGGAAGGGCCATTTTTGAGAACATCCGACAATTTACGGTCTATCTCCTGTCGTGCAATCTGGCGGAGATTCTTGCCGTGGCCATCTCTTTCTTTTTGTTTCTTCCGCTGCCCCTGCTTCCGTTGCAAATCCTTTTTCTAAACCTGGTGACCGATGTTTTTCCAGCTTTGGCGCTCGGTGTCGGCAAGGCAGAACGAGACATTATGAATGATCCTCCCAGGAAATCCAATGAGCCCATCATGACAGCCAGGCATTGGTCCATGACCGCCTTGTACGGAATTACAATGACTGCAGGCGTACTCGGGATCAGCTTTTTCAGTCAAACACAACTGCAACTCGAGCCGGATCAAATCAACAATCTCGGATTCTACACCCTGGTATTCGTGCAAATCCTGAACGTCTTCAACATGCCACTTCGGAACGGTTCTTTCTTTCGAAATCAGGTCACCTCCAATCCGTGGGTGTGGCTGGCCATTCTCATTTGCACGCTCATCGTGATCGCAGCTTATTTCCTTCCTTATATGCAAAAGGCCCTCTCGCTGGTTCCCATCGGTTGGGACCAGTTTCGATGGGTCCTGGTTTTCGGCCTTGCCACCTTAGCACTGACTCAATTCCTCAAACGGCTTGTCTTTCGCTCTTCTTTGAGAACATCGGCACAACAATGATCCGGAATACTAATGATCCATGATCGCGAAAGTCACCTTCGCATTGACCCTGTACTGGACAATTTTATTGTCTTCAATCATGGCCTGCATGTCCTGGACGTAAACCGATTTGATGTTTTGGATGGTCTTGGAGGCTTCGTTCACCACCTGTTGAACCGCATCCTCCCAACTGACTGTGGAGTTCCCTAGAATCTCTACAACTTTCAATACTGACATATCATTCGAATTTAAAATTAACACCTCGTAAGATACGACCCTGTTCCTCTCAAAAGGATGATGCAGGTCAAAGACCTCATTGATTCTGATCAATTGGTCACCGTTGGAATTAGCCTTACTTGAAGAAAGGCAGTTCAGGTTTCTTTCTGGAGCATTGATGATACTTTTGACATGTGAGAGCAACCTCAAGGGAGGTAAACTCAAATATTTATCAGGGTTTTGTGTAATTTGCGCCAATGTCGGAGAAGAAGTTGAAACATATCATCGATCAATTGAAAAAGGGAGATCAGAAGACCCTTGAAAAGATCTATTTGGAGAATAGGGAAGGATTTATCAACTTCAGCAGAAAGTACAACATCGAGGAACAGGATGCCGTCGATATTTACCAGGATGCGATCATTGTCTTGAGAGAGAATGCGGTAAACGGGAAAATGGATGCCTTGCAAAGCAACATTTCGACCTACCTTTTCGCTATTGGGAAATACAAAATTTATCATAACTTTAGAATTCGTTCCCGAGAGGACCTGAAAGACGACGTTGACCTCCTGCAGGAAAATGTGGATTTTGATGTTAACCTTGATGAAGATGTTTTAACTAATGAACAGAAGGTATTGCAAAAATGCTTTGAAGAGCTTGGAGAGCGTTGTAAAAGCATACTGAAGCTTTTTTATTATCAAGGGTACAACCTGGATGAAATTCAGGATATTTTGGAATACAGCAATAAAAAGGTATTGAAAAGTCAAAAATCACGTTGCATAAGACAACTAAAGGACCTGGTTCAAAAATATGGAGGAAAAAATTGAACTTATAGATCGGTATTTTGAGAATGCTCTGAGCCCAAAAGAAAGGCTTGAATTCAACGACTTGTTGCAAAATGATGAAAGCTTCAGGAAGGAATTTCTATTTCACAAGGACCTGAAAAAGGCCATTTCAAAGCATCAAAATGAAGAGTTGAAAGAAACGCTGGGAAAATTTGAGTCGAATTTGAACCGGAATTCCCGGTTTTCGGTCATTCCCGTCAAGTGGCTTGCCGCGGCGAGTCTTGCTATTCTTTTGTCAGTCGGATCCTGGACGGTAAAAAATTATGTCTTTCCTTCCAATGAGAGAATCTTTGAAACTTACTATGAGCCCTACCCAAATACGGTGCTTCCGATTGTCAGGGGAGATGAGATTCATACTATAGAGTACAGGGCGTTTTTGGCCTATGAGGCGGGAGAATACCACAAGGCGATCAACCTCTTTAATTCTGTTGAGAATTCCGAAGACAAATACATCCCATTTTACCAGGCACTATGCATGCTCTCCGTAGATAAAACGGAAGAGGCCATTCAGATGCTCCTGCCGTTGACCGAATCTTCCCCCGGCACATTGCAAAACATGGATTGCAGACAAAAAGCCACATGGTACGTGGGTCTGGCATATCTCAAGCAGGGAAAGGAACAGGAGGCTATGTATTACATGGACATCTTGCGCAAACAGAATCAGGAGCTTCGATTCAAAAAGAATGAGGCAGAAGAGATCTACGAGCTGTTAAAATAAATTTTGGTGCCTTTTTTCTAGACTGTGATTCTTTTCCGCTTTTTACGGGATATGAACCAGACAATCATGAGCATCACCATAAATCCGCTCGCGCCTAAAAGGAGAGGGAGGTTTGATCTCTTCAAGTCCAATGCCTCAATATTTCCGTTGATAACAAATCCTGCCCAGTAATAGGGGTGTCTGAGAGCTGGATCGTCAGTTCCCGACAAATAGTCCAGTTTGGCTTTTTGAAGAGCCACACTTTTCGAGTTTCCCTTTACAAGATATTTGTAAAAGAGAAGCATGATTTGCTTGGTAGATCCATCAGGCACCTTCCACAGGCTCATAACCACCGACGGGACTCCGCTAAAATGAAAGGCCCTGGCCATGCTCATAACTCCTTCGCCCTTCTCCAATTTGCCAAATCCGGTGTTGCAGGCACTGAGTACGGCCATTTTGGCCCTGGTGTCGGAAAGATAGATGTCAGAGGCCGTCAGATCGCCATCAGCAAAAATCAACTTGTTGTACAAGGGGTTGTTATTGTCAATTTCGGCATGAGTTGCCAGGTGCAAAACTTTATAGCTTCGGTTGTACTTCAAATAGTTGTCTCGGGTTGCGAATTCACCCAGGAAACTATCCCCACCGATTTGATCTGCAATAGACTTAACTTCCTCCTGATTGGAGAACAATTGGAGATCATCCTCATAAGAAGGTGCGAATCCGGCCCAGTTACCCCCTTTGTCATATTGAAAGAAATCATTGCTAAGCTCCAAAAATATGCTCACCCCAGCCGAATAACTGATAGCGTAATTGTCAATTAAATGATTCTCCTCGCTATCCGTTAGGATTTCAAATGGAATGTAATTCAAAACATTGTCGGGCACCAGGATGAGTTCTTCTTTGTCGAGATGTACCTTACCTTCTAAAAGGAGCGCATACAATTCTTTCGATACCTCAACCACTTCGCTCCTTTGGACAATGCTCTCTTTGAATCGCTGCGTCTTGTTTAACACTTCCCTCGCCTTTTCAGATCGAAAGAGCACCACCGTATCCCTAGTAATCGAAAATGCATACAGGTTCTTTTGACCGAGAAAAAACTCCAACAACTGACTGTTTCCTCCCAGTTTCTCCTGAACATCCACAAGGTCAATATCCGTTATGCGAGACCTTAAGTCCCTATAACGAGGATATTTCGATTCAAAAATAGCATCCAGACTGTCAAGAGACACTGTAATTTGGATTCGCCTCTCCAGGAGTTCGTTCAGAAACTCCTTGTCCGGATTCTCAGCGGATTGCTCATAGTACAGGTCCATTTTGACTTTTTCCAACTCGCTCCTGAACTCTTTCTCAATCTGAAGCTCTGCCTCATCCAATTCGGAAATCATCCTGTTTTTTATATCCCGGAGACCTCTGAGCAAAGTGCTGTTCCTGTTTATTTCAGACAGATCGAATGCCTTCTCCAGATATTCCGGTTTGCTGGAATTCTCGTAGAGTTTCCAGCACAGATCAAGTCCGGACTCAAAAACTTTGCGATACTCGTTGGCCAGGTTGATCTTTGAACGGTCCGTTGAGAAATTTCGTTGAATATGATAGATGAGCTGTACCTGTTCATCCAGGAGCTCATAAGCCTTTTCCAGGCTGGAATACTGTTTATTTTCCTCAAAACGATCCTCATACCAGCTGCTCTGCAGCATGATTGTCTCCAGGGCATGATACGGGGCTATCACCTGCTGAACGCTGTCCTTGTCATAGTTGGACGAAGAAAGACTTTTTTCTATGTACTCAGAGAAAGGTTGTTCCTCTTTTCTTACTCGTGATAGATTGGCCAGGCGGGAGTAGATTTCAGCTACTACTTCATTCTTGTCTCCAAAAATCGCCTGTTGCTCTTCCAATGAGCTGAGAAGGAGCTTCTCCGCTTGTTCCAGGTTCTTATTTTCTTGGATATACAACCCCGCCAGATAGGTTTTCGCATAGGCCAGATACTGCCTGTTGCCGATTTGCCTTCCTATTTCTATCGCTTTTTTATAAAGTTTTTCGGCCCTTTCCAATTGCCCGTTGAGTCGGTATACATTGGCCAAATCGTAATGAGTTTCACAGGTCCAACGGTGGTTTTCGCCATAACTCCGCCTTCTGATATCTAAACTACGTTCCAAAAGCTCAATACTCTCCTGGTATCTTTCCTGGTACTCCAGGATATTGGCATAGGAGGTATAGATGAAAGTAATGTTCGGATTGTCAGGACCATAGCTCTCAAGCCCTTCCTGTAATGATTTGTCTGCATAGAACTCTGCCCTTTCCGTGTCTCCCGAGTAGAAATGTATGTGTGCTATTCCAACGTAGACATCCGGCAAAAAAGTATTCTCTGCCTCGCTTTTCAGCAGGTTTTCTTCTGCAGCATGATAGTATTCCAGAGCCTTTTCGGGCATTCCCAGGTCCTCGTAAACGATTCCCAAATTGTATTCAGAAACGGCAAGTGAATAAGGGTTCCTGGAAATTTTCCTTTTGATCTCCAGGGACTTTTCATAGTAGAAGGTCGTACTGTCGTAATCCGAGCGAAAATAGTGATTGATTCCAATGGTGTTCAGATTGTCTGCGACGTTCGCGCTGTCGGGTTTGGACAAGCCAAAACTCAACGATCTGCGGGCGAGATCAAAGGACCTGTCGTAGTCTCCCTGATTCATGACCACCTTGGCCAAAGTCTGCCAGGTAACCGCCTTGTAGGCCAATTCAGAATCCTGTCTCTCCAGGGTGCCCAAAAGGTCCTCAAGCAATTTCTCGGCTTCGTCGAATTTCCCTTCTCGATTCAGTTCAAGTGCCTGTCGATTGATTGCTTTTACCTTCTCAGCATCCAATTCCTGAGCCGCGACCAACAAGGGAACAAAGAATAGACAAATATGTAAAAGGTATCGAATCAAGCTTCTCAACTAGTCTACTTGTTTTGCTTCATTTTGAGAGCGACTCCCTCAAGTTCCTGGTACCACTTATCACCAAATTTCCTAATGAGCGCCTGCTTGACAAACTGATAAATGGGTACCTGCAGCTCCTTGCCCAGGGAGCATGCATCATCGCAAATTTCCCATTTGTGATAGTTCACGGCAGCAAATTCACTGTATTGCCTGATGCGAATCGGATATAAATGGCAGGAAATTGGCTTTTTGAATTGAACAGCTCCCTGGTTGTAGGCTTCCTCGATGCCACAAAGCGCACGATTTTGCTCATCACGAATCACATACGCGCAATCCTTGCTATCGATTAAAGGGGTCTCGTGCTCCCCCAATTCATTCGTCGTGAAAAGTCCCTGCTCTTTGATCGCTTGCAATCCTTTATCCTCAAGAAAGGGCCTGATTTTTTCAAAATTGTCTCGAAGCTCATCGAGCTCATGTTCCTCCAGGGGTGCACCAGCCTCACCTTCCACGCAGCAGGCCCCTTTACAGGCGTTCAAATTACACACAAATTCTTTCTCAAGTATTTCCTCTGACACTATGGTCTTTCCCAGCTGAAACATCGCCCGTGCAAATCTCTTTTCGGTTGTTAATCAGGCAAAAATACATTCTTTTTGAAGACTTTGAGAATCCGCAATGGGTATTCCCTTACAGTTTTGTAAAAAAGCCTGAAAGAATCCGGTAAATTCACTACTTTTGCCGCCAAATTTTTTTCAAATGGAACTGGATTTCAAAGAAATAGCAACCGCAGGAATGGTTCTTTTCGCCGTAATAGACATTATTGGCAGCATACCAATCATCATCGATCTCAGGCAAAAGGTAGGGCATATTCAATCAGAGAAGGCCTCTGTTATCGCGATGCTTCTCATGATTCTTTTTCTGTTCGTGGGAGCACAGATTCTCAATCTTGTAGGAATTGACGTTTATTCTTTTGCCGTTGCCGGATCTTTTGTCCTGCTCTTTCTGGCCCTGGAAATGATCCTTGGCGTCAAACTCTACAAGGAGGAAACTCCAAGCACGGCGAGTGTGGTGCCTCTGGCCTTTCCCCTTATCGCTGGGGCCGGAACGATGACGACGATTCTATCGCTAAAAGCTGAGTTCCACAATATCAACATCATCATTGCCATCATATTGAATACCATCTTTGTTTACATCGTTCTCAAGTCTTCGAACAAAATCGAAAAAAAGCTGGGATCCGGTGGAATCGGCGTGATCCGAAAAATTTTTGGTGTCGTGCTTCTTGCCATAGCAGTGAAGCTTTTCGCTTCTAACATTCAGGGTCTTTTCGTATAGATTTTCGTATTTTTGACTCATGGATTTTGACGTATTGATCATTGGAGGAGGAGCAGCGGGAATGTCCTGTGCGCTCGTCCTGGGTTCGGCTCAGAGCAAGGCTTTCGCGGCGGATAAGAAAATTGGAATCATCATGCACCAAAGGAGCTCGGCTCTCGAAAGCGCCCTGTTCAACAATGTGTTGGGCCTTGAGCCCGGAACAACCGGGAAAGAGCTGCTCGAAAGTGGCAGGGACCAACTTAAGACCTGCTACCCCCACGTGGTTCAAATTGAAAAAGAGAAGGTCAGTGCCGTCATTAAAACGGAAGCAGGTTACCAGGTGCGCACCAACAAGACTAACTACGGCAGCAAAATCGTTGTTGTGGCAGTGGGGCCTTCCAATTTATTCAACATAGAAGGTTTGATGGAATTTGTCGAGCCTCACCCCAACCTTCCAGCCGCAAAACAGCGTATTCAACTAAAGAATGTGAACCACCTGGTGACTGAAAATCTTTATGTGGCAGGGGTTCTGGCAGGATGGAGGAGTCAATTCGCCATGGCAGCCGGAAGTGGAGCTCATGTCGCCACTGACATTCTCACCCTGTGGAACGATGGCAATACCGCCATGGTCCACGATTCGGTTCCCAAGGAATAAGGGATCGGCACTTCAATTGACATTAAATCCTGATCCGGCCGGTGTCAGGGCTCCAGGGGATATCCCTCTTTTTCCAGTTCGATGACGCGTTCCAACATGGTATCCCGGTTATTGATAATCTTGAAGTACGCATTCACGTCATACACCTGTTGCGCAAAAAGAGCCTTTAGATAGAGTTTGAGATTGTCCCTTTCGGCATCTTCCATTTCGGAACCGTCATATTCTATAAAACTCATATAGCCCTCATAGATGCTCCCATCCTGATCGAATTCCTCCTCGAAGCGATCCAGGCTCCAACCCTTGAATTCATCCAAATGGTTGTCAAAATAATCGAACACGAACTCGTTGAGCTTGCGATAGTGAATATTGTCGAAAAACATAGTTGTGTCAATGGCCACAAATACATCCGGAATGATGCCTCCGCCTCCATAGACAATCTTGCCCTTTGGCGTTGTGTATTTCAAAGTGTCATTGACTTTGATGCTGTCGGCACTGGTTAGCTCCCCATCATCAAATCTCCTTTCAAAATCGTTGAAGTACTCATTGTCCATCTTGTTTTCGTAAGGCTTCTGTATGGATCTTCCCGTCGGGGTGTAATAGCGCGATACGGTCAGGCGAACCGCTGACCCGTCTCCAAGCTGCATTTCCTGCTGAACCAGGCCTTTGCCAAAAGAACGTCTTCCAACGATGGTGCCTTTGTCATTGTCCTGCAGCGCCCCCGCGACGATCTCACTTGCGGATGCAGAGGCTCCATTGATGAGAACAAATACATGCCCCTCTTCGAAATCACCTTTGTCTGTGGCATAGATCTCGTCAATTCGCTCTCTTTTGTTTTTCGTAAAAACGATGAGTTTTCCATCTTCCAGGAATTCGTCGATGATCTGTGTTGCCACCTGCATGTATCCGCCGGGATTGTGCCTGAGGTCGAGCACCAACTTTTTCATTCCCTGATCGATTAGATCGTCCAGTGATTCCTTGAACTCGTCATAGGTCGTAGCGGCAAATTTGTTGATCTTGATATAGCCCAGATCATCTGTGAGCATGTAATGGGCATCGACACTGTTGATAGGCACTTCACCTCGCTGAATGGTAAACGGAATGGTACGGTGCTCCGACTTCCTGTAAACGGTCAGATCCACAGAGGTGTCAGGCTTTCCCTTTAGGGCCTTCATGACGTAATTGCTGGTGATATCTCGACCGTAAAGCGTGTCATTGTCAGCCATAAGGATGCGGTCACCAGCCTTTATTCCCGCTTTTTTGCTGGGTCCGTCTTCAAGCACCTTGATCACCGTGAGCGAATCGCGATACATCCGGAACTGAATTCCGATGCCGACGAACTTTCCGTTCATCGATTCCGAGACCTGTTCCAGTTCCCGGGCAGAAATGTACACCGAATGAGGATCCAGCTTGTCGAGCATGTTTTTTATCGTCCCGTCAAGCAGGCTGTCCGTATTCACTTCATCCACGTACTCGTACTGGATGTAGTCGATCAGGCGCTTGATTTTTCTCTCCTGGGGAGTTCCTCCGAAAAAGGTTATGGTCTTCTTCTGATAATTCAGAGAAGTTCCCAGGAAAATCCCCAGCGCTATCGAGGCGGCAATGATCAGGGGAAGAAATATTTTAGTCTTTCTATTCATTTTCTAGTGGTAAATAAACAACATCCACATGCGCCTTTTCCAGGAAATCGATGCCGGAATTGTCTTTGTAGGCTTGGGAATATACCATGCGGGTAATGCCTGACTGGTGGATCAACTTGCTGCATTCCTTGCACGGAGACAGAGTTATGTAAAGCGTGGCGCCTCTGCAACCCTGGGTTGATGAAGCAACTTTTAAAATCGCATTGGCCTCAGCGTGCAGAACGTGCCATTTTGTTTTTCCCTCCTCATCCTCACAGCAATTGTCGAAACCCGTCGGGGTGCCGTTGTAGCCATCCGAAATGATCATCTTCTCTTTGACGATCAGCGCTCCTACCTGCTTTCTTTTGCAATGGGAAAGCTTTGACCATTCCTTTGCCATTTTGAGATAGGCCAGGTCATATCTCCTTTGTTTCTCTTCTGTCATAACACGCTTTCGCTGATATTACAAGCGGTTCAGCGAAAATAGCAAACTTTGAAATGAAAGGTGTTAAATAATTCCAAAATTTCCAAAGCTCATAGTCGCAGCTTGCTGAACAGGTCCCAAAGGACAATGCCGCAGCTCACGGAAATATTCAGGGAGTGCTTCGTGCCGTACTGGGGAATCTCGAGGCATGCGTCGGATAGGTCGATCACACTCTGCTGCACGCCTTTGACCTCATTGCCGAAGACCACGACATATCTGTCTCCAGCTACCGGTTGGAACTCACTCAGCGAAATACTCTTGTCTGCCTGTTCCACGGAAAGTATTTTTCGCCCTTCAGATTTGAGTTCCCGAATCAATTCCCCTGTGCTTTCCAGGTGCACCCAATCGACCGATTCGGTGGCTCCGAGAGCCGTTTTGTGAATCTCCTTTTGAGGAGGTGTGGCCGTAATCCCACAGAGGTAAATTCGCTCAACCAGAAAGGCGTCGGATGTTCTGAATACCGATCCGATGTTGTTCAGGCTCCGAATGTTGTCCAGGACCACAACCACAGGCAGCTTATCCGCTTTTTTGAACTCCTGAACGCTGAGGCGATCCAGCTCGCTGTTCTTCAGTTTTCGCATGCGCCAAAGGTACACAAGAAATCTCTTCGATGCCTCAACGCCTTCGGCGCTGATGATTTCTCTATTAGGTCGAAAATCCTATCTTTGTCTTGGTACCCTGCAGCCCGATCGATAGGGGCTCTTCATAATTCATAAATTTCGATTTATTGGCCACTACCAAATCAAAGAAAGTGACCCCCTTGATGAAGCAATACAACGCCATCAAGGCCAAGTATCCTGATGCCGTTCTTCTCTTTCGGGTTGGAGACTTCTATGAGACATTCGGAGAAGACGCAAAAGTCGCAGCAAGAATTTTGGGAATCGTGCTCACCAAAAGGGGCTCAGGCTCCGAAAGTGAAACGGCTCTTGCAGGGTTTCCGCATCATTCGCTCAACACCTATTTGCCCAAGTTGGTCAAGGCAGGCCTCAGAGTCGCCATTTGCGACCAGCTCGAGGACCCGAAGCTGACAAAAAAAATTGTAAAAAGAGGCGTGACGGAACTCGTGACTCCAGGCGTTTCAATGAACGACGAGGTCCTGCAATCCAACAGGAACAATTTCCTTTCTGCCATCCATTTTGACAGAAAACGAATCGGCATCAGCTTTTTGGACGTTTCGACGGGTGAATTCCTGTGCAGTGAGGGGGATACAGATCACATCGAAAAATTGCTCCAAAGCTTCAATCCCAGCGAGGTTTTAATCGAGAAAAAACACAAGGAGGCCTTCCGTGAAAGGTTTGGAAGCGGCTTCTATACCTTCTACCTCGACGATTGGATCTTTCGCGAGGATGCTTCCAATGACATCCTCAACTCCCATTTCAAAGTGAGTTCCCTCAAAGGCTTCGGTGTGCAGGACCTCAAAGCCGGGCGAATTGCAGCGGGAGTTGCCCTGCACTACCTGGCAGAAACGGAGCACAAGAAGTTGGAGCACATCAACTCGATCCACCGCCTGATGGAGGAAGAGTACGTCTGGATGGATCGGTTCACAATGAATAACCTGGAACTGCATCAGCCCAGTTCTCCTGGTGGAGTTTCTCTGCTCGACATTATTGACAATACCGTATCCCCTATGGGGAGCCGCATGATGAAAAGGTGGCTGGCATTGCCCCTGAAAAGCTCGGAGCGCATAAGAAGCCGGCATGAGATCGTCAAGTTTTTTATTCAGAACCAGGACCTCCGGGAATTTCTCAAGGAGCAGATGGACGCCATGAGCGACTTTGAGCGCCTGATCTCGAAAGTGGCCACAGGTCGGATTGGGCCCCGTGAAGTGGTTTTGCTCAAGGACTCCCTCGCTCGCATACCTGGGATCAGGAATCAGGCAGAACTTTCGGAGCACCGTTCTTTCAAGGAGATTGTGGGCGAACTGGACAAATGCGAGAAGCTGGTGGACAAAGTTTCCCTAACTCTTCAACAGGAGGCTCCCATCAACATCGCAAAGGGAAACGCGATCCGCTCCGGAGTTTCCAAAGAGCTGGATGAGCTCAGGCTGATTTCGTCTTCAGGTAAAAAGTACCTGGATGAAATTGTTGAAAGAGAGATCGATCGCACGGGAATCAGCAGCCTGAAAATCGCTTTCAATAACGTGTTCGGCTATTATATAGAAGTTCGAAATACCCACAAGGACAAGGTTCCGGAGGAATGGATACGGAAGCAGACCCTGGTTTCTGCCGAACGATACATCACGGAAGAACTCAAAGAATACGAGTCAAAGATCCTTGGTGCCCAGGAAAAGATAGCCGTTTTGGAGCAGCAGATCTACAATGAGCTCGTTTCCTTTATGCTCCCTTTCATTGGAAGAATTCAGAAAAACGCGGCGGTTATTGCCCAGATAGACTGTCTCTGCTCGTTTGCCACCCTCGCCTTGCGAAACAACTACGTTCGACCGGTCATTGACGAATCAACCGAGATCGAGATAAGCCTGGGACGCCATCCGGTAATAGAAAAGCAGTTGCCCCCGGGTGAGGACTACATAGCAAACGACCTCATCCTGAACCAGAATCTACAGCAGATCATCATGATCACCGGGCCGAATATGAGCGGTAAATCGGCTATTCTCAGGCAAACTGCGCTGATTGTGCTTTTGGCCCAGATCGGATCCTATGTTCCTGCCCAAAATGCGCGCATTGGAATAGTGGACCGAATCTTCACAAGGGTGGGAGCCAGTGACAACATTTCCATGGGCGAATCCACTTTCATGGTTGAGATGAATGAAACCGCCAACATTCTCAACAACCTTTCCGAGCGCAGCCTTATTCTGCTCGATGAGATCGGAAGGGGCACCAGCACCTACGACGGGATATCGATTGCCTGGGCGATTGCAGAGTACCTTCACGAGCATCCCACCCGTGCCAAGACGCTCTTTGCAACGCATTACCACGAACTCAACGACATGAGCGAGTCTTTTGAGCGCATAAAGAATTTCAACGTCTCCATCAGGGAGCTCAAAGACAAGGTGATTTTTCTGAGGAAGCTCGTTCCTGGCGGAAGCAAACACAGTTTCGGGATTCACGTTGCGAAACTGGCCGGGATGCCCGGACCCGTCCTTCACCGGGCCAATAAAATGCTGAAGCATCTCGAAAAAAGCCACGCCTCGGAAGAAATACAGGAAAAGTTGAAAAATGCATCGGAGCAAGACATTCAGCTCAGCTTTATCAATTTGGATGATCCGCTGCTCGAGGAGATCAAAGACGAAATCCTAAGTACCGATATCGACAGCCTCACGCCCATAGAGGCGCTTATGAAGCTAAACGAAATCAAAAGAATGCTGACCAAAAATAAATCCCAAAAGAACTAAAGACCCATCATCATGAAAAGAACTTTGACCTGCTTCCTCTCGCAAACGACTCGATCCAAAATCCTGGGCTTCCCTGTAATCCTTGGTTTCCTGGCCCTCATAGTGGCCTCCTGCCAACCCGTGAATACGGATTCATCCGGGTCGAAGGTGAGTATTTCATTTTCTGAAGATGCGAGCGACAAAAGTCTTGACGGCAGATTGCTTTTGATGTTCGCAAGCAACGACAAATCGGAGCCTCGATTTCAGATCAATGCGGGCCTAAACGCTCAACCCGTGTTTGGGCTCAACGTGGAAGGGATGTCAGCAGGCGAATCGATATCTTTCGATGACTCGGTGTTTGGCTTTCCTGTCAGCACCCTGGCAGACCTGGAACCAGGGGATTACTACGTTCAGGCCCTGCTTCATGTCTATGAGACCTTCAACCTGTCAACCGGTCACCAGGTTAAGCTTCCCATGGACAATGGCGAAGGACAACAGTGGAACCGTTCTCCTGGCAACTTATACAGCAAGCCTGTAAAGATTACCGTAGCTGAAAAGGGAAAAGTGGAATTGAATCTGATCATGGATCAAGTTATCCCGGAGATTGAAGAGCCTGAAGATACCGAATGGGTCAAACACATCAAAATCCGTTCGGAGAAGCTTTCTGAATTCTGGGGCAGGGACATGTACCTTGGGGCCCACGTTCTCCTTCCAAAAGATTTTGACAAGCACCCGGAAGCCAGGTATCCCTTAATGGTCTTTCACGGTCATTTCCCTTCTGATTTTGGCGGATTCCGGACGACCCCTCCAGATTCGGATCTCGAGCCCGATTATGCCGAGCGCTTCGGGGTGGAAGGTTACAACATCATGCAGCAGCAGGAAGCCTATGATTTCTACAAGCGCTGGAACGAACCCGATTTTCCGCGTTTTCTGATTATCGAGATACAACATCCAACACCCTACTACGATGATTCCTATGCGGTCAATTCAGCGAGCCAGGGACCCTATGGCGATGCGATAACCCATGAGCTGATCCCTTATATTGAAGAGAAGTTCCGGGGCATCGGAGAAGGCTGGTCCAGGTTCCTGTACGGGGGTTCCACGGGGGGGTGGGAAGCCCTGGCGGTGCAGGTGAAGTACCCGGATGAGTACAACGGATGCTTTGCGGCCTGCCCGGACCCCATCGACTTCAGGGCCTATTGCCTGACCGACATTTACTCAGACAAGAATGCCTATTACTACGACAGTGAATTCAAGAAGACCGAAGTTCCGGGTCATCGAGACCATCTCGGGCAGGTTTCG
>Ga0272441_10003662_pt1 | contig 28977 bp, 18 predicted proteins | sample SSMProp6N_FD_193582 | JGI IMG/M metagenome (GOLD analysis project Ga0272441, IMG submission 193582) | Marine sediment archaeal communities from Little Sippewissett salt marsh, Falmouth, MA, United States - SSM-Prop-6N | ecosystem: Environmental > Aquatic > Marine > Wetlands > Sediment ... | reverse complement strand
CCAATTCGGGATCGGGAACCTAGAGTGCCGCCCGACTCCCGACCAATTCGGGATTGAGATCGATCGAAGCACTCAATCCCGGCCAATTCGGGATTGAGACGAGACGTAGCCATCAATCCCGGCCAATTCGGGATCAGGAACCTAGAGTGCCGCCCGACTCCCGACCAATTCGGGATTGAGATCGATCGAAGCACTCAATCCCGGCCAATTCGGGATCGGGAACCTAGAGTGCCGCCCGACTCCCTACCTTGATTCGGGGATCCATCAGGCCGTAGGTGAGATCGAGCACCATCAGGCCGAGCAAGTAGATGCCCGTAACGACGACGAGCATCCCCATTACCATCGGGATATCGGCAGCGTTGGTGCAGCGCAGGAATAGGCAACCGATTCCCGGCCACTGAAAGATCGGCTCCACGAGAAATCCTCCCCACAGAGACGCGGCGAAGCCTGTTGTAATCAGAGTGAGCGTCGGCGCTGCGGTCACACGTCGGCCGATCCTGTACACAACTTTGCGCTCGGGCAGACCGCGCGCGCGTGCGGCGGTGAAGTAATCTTCGCTGAATACGTTGAGGGAGATGTTTCTCACACGATGCGCCGTGGCCCAGATGTTGGCAAAGACCAGCGTGACAAACGGCAATGCGAAGTGCGGGAAGAACTCCCGCGCCCATGTGCCCAGTTGACTCCAAGTTGACGGCAGCGAATACACCCAGGGATCGGACGGCGCCAGCGGAATGCGGAAGACAAAGACACTCACCATGAACATCGCCAGTACGAACGGAGGGACTCCGGCAAGGAGAATCGAGAATGCCGTGGTCACGCGGTCGAGACCTGAGCCGGGTTGGGTTCCGTTGCGCAGGCCGAGAAACAGAGCAAGGATCGCTTGGAAGAGGAACGCTCCCCCGAATAAGAGAAGCGTTGGAATCAGCGCTTCTCCGATGATGTTCATCACAAGGGTATCCTGAGTGGTTCCCGTGAGGTGTGTAACGCTCTCCGAGCGGGAATGGCCGAAATCGAGACGGGCCGTTTTCAGCCACAGCTTCCCGGCCCGTACGAGGAAGGGTTTGTCGAACCCGTAAGCCTTCTCAACACGAAGGAGCATCTCCGCCCGATACTCGTCGGCTTCTTCAGGTGAGATTTCCCCAGTCCCCACCGCGGATTGGACGGCACGGGCGACGTCCCATTCGAGCGTTTGGTGAACAGTGACTTCGAGTTGACCATTGAGAACAGTGGCATAAACGAACACCAGCAAGGCATACACGAGAAAGAAATGGAGCAATCTGCCGAGTACATACCGTAGAAACGACGTCGATCTCATTGTGCTCCCCGCAAGGACTGATTCAGGGCTCGATCTTGCTCTATGCGCTGCACTGCACTCTACTTATGAAGACTACTACTGCGAATCGTTCCCTCAGGCTCATGGTGTGCCTAAGAGTGCCCACTTCACGACAAAACAGCAGAAGTCTAATCGATTGAAGGATGCGGTTCAAGACCGGAAAGGACAACGTCTATCACGCTTTGCAGTCGGGAATGGAAGCCGAATCCTGCGACCCGGCACCGATGATCCTGATCCATAATGCGTGCCAGAGGATCGGGCACTTAGAGTGCCGCCCGACTCCCGGCTTTGATTCGGGGATCCATCAAGCCATAGGTGAGATCGAGCACCATGAGGCCGAATAGGTAGATGCCCGTAACGACGACAAGCATCCCCATGACCATCGGAATATCGAACCCAGTGGCGCACCGGAGAAACAGGGAACCGATCCCCGGCCACTGGAAGATCGGCTCCACGAGAAACCCTCCCCACAAGGATGCAGCAAAGCCTGTTGTAATCAGAGTGAGCGTAGGAGGTGCAGTAACGCGACGGCCGATCCGGTACACGACCTTTCTCTCGGTGAGCCTGCGCGCACGCGCTGCATGGGAGTAATCTTCGCTGAACGCGTTCACGGATGAATTTTTGACGTGGTGGGCCGTTGCGCAGATGTTCGCAAACAGCAGCGTCAGAAACGGGAGAAAGAAGTGCGAGAAGAACTCGCGCGTCCATGGCCCCAGTTGGCTCCACGCTAAGGGCAATGTGTATACCCATGGATCGGATGGTACAAGCGGGATGTGATAGACGAAGATACTGACCATGAACATCGCCAGGACAAACGGTGGGACTCCCGCAAGGATGATGGACATTGTCGTTGTTGCTCGATCAACGGCGGACCCTGGTTGCGCGCCGTTACGTAATCCAAGGAACAAAGCGAGGACTGCTTGGCACAGGAACGCTCCACCGAACAGAATCGCCGTCGGAATGAACGCTTCTGCAATGATGTTCATTACAAGCGTATCTCGATTGGTTCCCGTAAGATGCGTGACGGTCTCGGTTCTGGCGTATCCGAAGTCGAGACGTACGGTTCTCAGCCACAGCCTGCTACAGCGGACAAGGAACGGTCGATCGAATCCGTAGGCATGCTCCAACGCCAACAGGGCTTCATCCCGGTATGCTGCGGCTTCTTCGGGTTCAATGTCGCTCGCTTGGAGTAGCCCTTGCACCGTCCTGTTAGCACTCCACATCAGCGTCGGGCGAGTCGACGCTTCTATCTGACCGTTGAGGACCGCAGCGTAGATGAAGATCAGCAAGGCGTATACGAGGAAGAAGTGAAGCAATCTTCCGAGTGCGTACCTCCACCAAGAACCTGACTTCATTTCTCTCCTGTCCTGCAAGATTCACTTCGCCACGTTGCGCTACCCGATGCAGGTACGTCAGGCCTATGCCCCCATCCGGACGCGTTCAAAGCGCTAGACCTGTCATGCCCTGCCAATGTGTGTGTGGAGGCGCAGACGGTCCGCAAAAAGATTCAAAAGGTAGTAGGTTCGGATAGCTGAATCAAGAAGAGGGAATGGTCTCCCGCCCCTGCGTGAGGGTTGACATCGTGAGACGTGCGGGTCACGCTTACGTTGCCATGGTCAAAGATGCATCCCAAGAGATCGAGTCGCTGCGAGAAGAGATCCACCGTCACAACGTGCTGTATCACGTCTACGATGCGCCGGAAATTCCGGATGCGGAGTACGATCGGCTGTTCCAGCGGTTGCTCGAACTTGAAGAGACGCACCCCGAACTCGTCACGCCGGACTCGCCGACACAACGGGTGGGGGCGGAACCGGCCGAGGGGTTCGACTCCGTCGAACACGGGGTGCCGATGCTCAGCTTGAGCAACGCATTTGATGAAGACGGAGTCAGGTCTTTCGATCGCCGCGTTCAGGCGCTCATCGGATCGGATCGTGTTGTCTACGTTGCCGAGCCGAAGCTTGATGGGCTTTCCGTGGAGCTGGTCTATGAGAACGGACTGTTCGTGCGTGGCTCCACAAGAGGCGATGGCGTTCGCGGCGAGGACGTAACTGCGAATCTGCGTACCGTTCGGGGAATCCCTCTCCGGCTCCAATCGACACACCACCGGATCCCGCGGTTGCTGGAGGTGCGAGGGGAGGTTTATGTGGAAACGGCGGCGCTCGAGAGGCTGAATCGAGAGCGTGAACGTGTCGGACTTGATCCATTCGCCAACCCACGCAACCTTGCCGCCGGATCATTGCGTCAACTTGATCCCCGTGTGACGGCGGCACGGCCTCTCCGTGTGTTCTGCTACGACGTCGGCCGGGTGGAAGGGCTCGATGTCAAGACACAAGTCGATCTGTTGACGACCTTGCCGTCGCTGGGGATTCCGGCAAACTCCCTCTTTGAGCGGTGCGATGGCATCGACGAAGCGATGGCGTTCTATCGGCGCCTGAAAGCCACGCGGGATGACCTTCCGTACGAAGCGGACGGCGTGGTGATCAAAATCGACGCGTTCCCATTGCGCCGGCTGGCGGGGCAAATCTCGCGGAGCCCACGGTGGGCGGTTGCCGCCAAGTTCCCGGCTGAGCAGCGGAAAACGAAGCTGCGGGAAATCGTCATTCAGGTGGGGCGAACGGGGACACTGACCCCTGTGGCGGTTCTTGATCCGGTCCGTGTGCGGGGGGTGGAGATCACCAGTGCGACCCTGCACAACGAAGACGAGATCCGCCGGAAAGACTTGCGGATTGGGGATGCCGTGGTCGTGCAGCGTGCGGGAGATGTGATTCCGCAGGTTGTCGCCGCGGTGGTCGAGCGGCGCACGGGAGCGGAAAGGGAGTTCGTGATGCCGGAGGACTGCCCGGTTTGCGGCTCTCCGACCGTGCGGCACGACGGGCAAACCGCACGACGTTGTGTCAATGTCTCGTGCCCGGCACGGATCAAGCAGTCGCTTCTCCATTTCGTCTCCAAGGGCGGGTTCGATGTGGAGGGGATCGGGCCGAAACTCATTGATCAAGTCGTGGACAACGGGATCGTAGCGCGTGCCGACGATCTGTTTCGTGTCAGCGTGGGTCAGTGGGCGAATCAAGAGCGGATGGGCGCGAAGTCAGCACAGAACGTGTTTGATGCCTTGGAGGGTGCAAAGAGGACCACCCTCGCTCGCTTCCTGTTTGCCCTAGGGATCCCTGAAGTTGGTGCATCGGCGTCTCGGCTGCTTGCGGATGCCTTCGAGTCACTGGAGAAGCTGATTGGTGCCGATCGCGATGCGCTGCTCGATGTGCCGGACATTGGACCGGCCACCGCAGACGCGATCATCGACTTTTTCGGCGCAGAGGTGAACCGGCAGCTCGTGGAGGGGCTGCTGGCGGAAGGCGTGATCCCCGGCGGGATCGATAGCGAACAACACGCACACAGCGATGCGCTGGCCGGTCTAACGTTTGTCCTGACAGGGACGCTATCAACGATGTCCCGGGGGGAAGCCGCCGAGAAGATCCACCGGCGGGGCGGGGCGGTCTCGTCTTCGGTCAGCCGCAAGACCAGCTACGTTGTGGTCGGAAAGGATCCAGGCGGCAAAGCGTCTCGGGCCGTCGATCTCGGTGTGTCGATCGTTGATGAAGCGGCGTTCCTCGAGATGATTGGATCCGAAGGAATACAGCCCGGTTCCGGGGGCAAAGCGGACGGCGAATTGATTGGAGGCGATGATGGGGCAGCCCTGTTTGCTTGATCTGCGGCGCGAGGAGCTTGTTGCCTGGATGAAAGCAAAGCGCCAGCCGACATTCCGCGTTGATCAGGTGTGGCGTGCGGTGTATGTGGAGATGGTCGGGGCGGTCGAGGAAATGACCCCATTGCCTCAGGCGCTACGCTCGGAGCTTCGCGAGGCGTTTCCCGCGTGTATCTGTGGAGTGGATGCCGAGCAAGCGAGTTCGGATCAACGGACGAGAAAGGCGCTTCTGCGATTTGCCGACGGGGCCACGGTTGAGGCAGTTCTCATGGCCTATGATCGGCGGCGAACCGTTTGCGTATCGACGCAAGTCGGCTGTGCGATCGGTTGCTCGTTCTGTGCAACGGGACGGCAGGGGTTTGTTCGCGACCTATCCGCCGGCGAGATGGTCAGTCAGGTGCTGCACTTTGCGAGGATGTTGCGACGAACATCCGAGGGCGAATCGGAGGGGGGAGGATCGCGGATCACCAACGTTGTGTTCATGGGGATGGGGGAACCGTTCCTCAATGCGGATGCAACGTTCGAAGCGATTCGCCGTCTCAACGACCCCGATGGTTTCCGCCTTGGCGCACGATCGATCACGGTCTCAACGGCGGGGATCCTGTCGGGGATCGAGCGATTGGCGGACGAGTTCCCGCAGGTGAACCTGGCCGTGTCTCTCCACGCCGGGACCGACATCCTTCGCAACGTTCTTGTGCCTCTCAATCGGACGGTTCCTTTGCGGGAGCTGATCGCGGCTTGCCGGAACTACATCGAGAAGACCGGGCGGAGGATCACATTTGAGGTTGCCCTCATCGAGGATGTGAACGACAGCGTGAAGCACGCCAAGGAGATTGCGGAACTGCTTCACGGAATGATTGCTCACGTGAATCTGATCCCGCTCAACCCGATCCGCGGCGATGCGTTCCGTCCCAGCCCGCGGAAGCGGATCGAGATGTTCGCCGAGACGTTGCAGAAGCGTGGCATCTCCACGACGGTGCGTGTGAGCCGAGGCATCAAGATCGATGCGGGCTGCGGTCAGCTTCGTAGCAGACAGGCGGCTACGGCAGATTGAGGAGGCCCCGGTAGTAGTCGAGAGCATCGTGACCCCAGCTCTCGCTGATGTGAGACATCCCCTGCTTCACAAGCTGTCGGACCCGCTCTCGCGATACGCCCATGACGCGTGCAGCATCGGCAAAAGAATAGGGGCATCCGTCTTCGATTCCGTAGTGAAGGCGGATCGCCAAGGCTTGACGAGCAGGAAGCTTGTCGAGGGTTCTCTTCAGTTCATCTTGGAACAACAAGCGAAGGGCTTCATGTTCGGCATCCGAGGATTGATCGGCGATCCGGTCTTCCATTGTTTCGTCGGTTTCGGCGTGCATTGGCTGATCCAAGGAAACGATCTCGGAGACCTGTTGCTCGATTTGCCGCAGTCGATCGACGGACATGCCGAGGAGCTGGGTGATCTCCCTGTCATCGAAACGTCCGTCTTCCGAGAGCGAGCGAAGCTGCTGTAAACGACGGATGGCGCGGAACATGTAGTCGGGGATGCGAATCATGCGTGAGTACTGGGTGATTGCGGAGAGCATCGCTCGCCGGATCCACCAAGAGGCATAGGTCGAGATGCGGAAGCCGCGATCGGGATCGAATCGATCGATCGCCTCAATGAGTCCGATGTTTCCTTCTTGGATCAAGTCGAGCATCGGCAGTCCGGCATCCGAGTATTCCCTTGCGATGCGTACGACCAGACGAAGGTTCGAAGTGATCAACGTCTCCCGAGCCCGGGAGATCCCATCGCGCATGTTGCGGGCAAGCGCCGTTTCTTCCGTAGCGGACAGCACCGGGAAGTGGGAGATGTCACGATAGTAGACGGTGAGGAGATCCGCATCTCCTGCTGTCTTTGTCGCCCTCTGTGCCACGCTCATCACCTCCCGTCTCATCCACCGGAACTTTACGACACGCTGGAGGAAAACCCAAGAACCCCCGGCTAGCGATCCGGGAGCAGGCTCTCGTCGAAGCGGACATCGACGACGTCCAGCTCGAAAACGCGTGCGGATGTGCCCAGAATCGCGGCAAGGCTGGGTTGGGTTCGCCTGTCATCGCCCGAGATGAGCTCTTTCACGTATAGCCCCGCGTCTGTGAGCAACTCAATCTCGGCCTCCTGGAGGTCCGGTGTCTGATGCGCCAGACGGGCTTCGATCAGATGGCGGATTCGAACGCGATCGGCGCGGCGGTGGGAGACGCGTTCCGGCGTTTGTTGGCGAACTTCACCGATGAGTTCATGGATCGATCTCTCCAGCACTGTTGGCTCGATAGGACGTTCCAGTCGAACCCTGGCGAGATAGCGCTTGAGGTTCCGTGTCTCTTTGACCACCGCTACGGCACTGGCTGGAACGAACCTCAGCGGGCTCACCTCGATCCGATCCGATGCTTCACGGTTGATCTCGTCATACAGCGTCGCCAGGTCCAGCGAGCGAACGCGGGGAGAACGGATCTCCAAGACAAACGGACGTCCACTGCCGAGCATACGGGCGTCGATATCCTCGCGGCCGGCGCCGTGCAGACATGCCCCGCTAGCGTGGGCGGCACGGACAAGCGGTGCCCCGATCCATTCCTCGACCGACTCGGGATACTGCTTGCCGGTACCGCCGCAAGCCGCACAGCCCCGTCCTCGACATGCGCGGCACGGCCAATGAGTCTGAGGGATTCCGCGAGCAATCTTCCGGTAGCGTCCGTAGATGTACAGCGAAGACAGCCTTGACTCGAGCCGAGTTTCTTCGAGGTCGACCAGGAACGTGACGTCGGGGTTCCGGAACGATACCGTTCCACCTGCGATGGCTTCGAATGCTTTGCCGACCTCCCGATTGAACGCGTGTTTGAGCGGTTCGGCGTGTGAAAGAGCGTAGCGCTCCACCGCCAGCCGCTCGGTCGTTTCGACTCGAGCTGAGATCTTGGCTCCGACCAGGTAGGTGGAAAACTCGACACCATCGACGGCTTCTGCCGCCTGCCGGGCCCAATCCGTCACTTGGGAGAACAACCCACCGCAGATCCAGCATGGCGTTTGGGCGGTGGCTTGATCTGCAGGATGCGCCTCTGCGCGATGCGGTTCACGCCCGGCATCTCCAAGCATCGACAGGATTGTTCTCAGCGACTGTCCACGTTGCTGGTTGGTCAGGCCGTGTCCAAGCATTCCGAACGCCCGGCCCAAGCAGTCGTCACAGATCGGTCCCGCCTGCGCCAGCGCCATCGCTTGATGTGGCAGAGCATCGACAAGAGGCTCAGTGTGGGGCTTGCTTTCGGACGGATGGAAGGTGGACGGTTCGTTATCGATCATCGTGAGCGTATTCTGGCCGACAACGGCGGGTAACGCCAGCGAACGAACGGATTGAAGACACGGGGTGGTAGCGGACGCTGGAGTTGATGGGCGTGTGAATCAACAAGATCCTATTGCTAACAACCTGTTTATAGTGTATCATCCACTTGTACCCCGAACGGGCAAACCTGGCGAAAGCCAGGGACGCAAAGTCACGGGCCTAAAGGAGGATACTTCTAAGGTCGCCGGACTGCCGAAGGAGACAGTCGTGTGGGGGCGTAGCTCGATCTCTTGAGACGAGCGGAGCGTGCGTTCTTGCCGACGATCTTCAATTCGTGCCGTCCTACAGCCGACGCATCGATCATAGAGGACGGGTTTCCCCACCTCACGGTTTCGTTCTCTCCGGGTTCCTCTATGCAAGGAGGATCGACAACGTATCATCGGTCGATTCGTGCAAGAAGGATCGACAACGTTCAATCGGTCGATCCGTGCAAGGAGGATCGACAACGTATCATCGGTCGATCCGTGCAAGGAGGATCGACTTCGAGAAGACCAGTCGATCCACGCAAAGTCGGCTTGCTTCGCTGTATGAAGGCGGAGGGGATGGTGCTACGACCGGAAACAACCGATCGGGATTTGGGATGAAGTGCGAGGAAATGGTTACGGTTCTTCTGGAAAGGCAGTCGGTGCCTTCGTCCCTCCGCAAGTAAGCTCCCCTATTGGGGAGCTTACTTGTCTGTTGTCAAGGGTCCACCGGATCGATTCTCTTCCACTCGTTTGCTGAAATGGTTGCGCTTCTCTACCGTAGGGTTGTGAAGGGAGGCGGCATGAGAAGAGATTCGCGCAGGTTGCTGGCCATCGTTGCCCTCGTTGTCGTGGGGTGCGGGATGGTTGCGATGGCGGAGACGCTGCAGGAGCGGGTTATTTCAGTCTTCCAGTCTGCAGCGCCCGCCGTGGCACACATCACCGTGCAGGGGACCGTCGAAGATGTATTCATGCGTCCTGTTCCCGTTGGGGGGAGTGGCTCGGGGTTCCTGTACGATCTGCACGGCCACATCGTGACGAACTACCATGTGATCGCTGATGCAGATACGATCACCGTTGCATTTGGCGGGGTCGACTGCTGCCCGGCGACCATTGTTGGCACGGATCCGGCGACCGATCTTGCCGTCATCCGCGTTGGTAGGAGCAGAGAGGATCTTCCGACGCCGCTTGAGCTGGCGGATTCCTCCGAATCGGAGATCGGGCAGTTCGTTGTCGCAATCGGAAATCCGTTCGGCCTTGAGCAGACCCTCACGTTTGGCGTTGTAAGCGCCCTGGAGAGAATCATCCAGAGCCCCGACGGCCAGTTCATCGGAGAGGCGATTCAGAGCGATGCCGCAATCAACCCGGGCAATTCGGGCGGGCCGCTTCTCGATCTCGACGGACGCGTCATCGGTGTCACATCTCAGATTATCAGTCCCAGTCGCGCCTCGGCCGGGATCAGCTTCTCCGTTCCCGCAAACACCGTCGCCAGGATCGTGCCGGTTTTGATTGAGCGCGGGCAATACCCACATCCCAGTCTTGAGCTGGTCGGCTTCGATCTGAGCCCCGAACGCGTGCAGTTCTTCCGCGAGCAGGGAGTTGAGTTGCCCCACGACCGAGGGGTTCTTGTGCTCAGTGTTGTGGCGGGAGGAGCCGCCGAGCAGGCGGGAATCCGGGGAAGCGACCGAGTGATCCCCATCGGGGAGATCGAGTTTCCCGCGGGAGGAGATGTGCTAGTTGAGATCGGCGGGGCTCCGATTCGGTCGATGATCGATCTTCTCTTGTATCTTGAGAGCCAAACACAGGTTGGCGATGTCGTGGAGCTGGATGTGCTTCGGGATGGAGAACTACGGCGGATTGAGGTGACGCTTGCCGAGCGGGGATCCGGCTCGCAAATGCCCTAACATATCCTGCGGTTGATGCGCGGCGGGGTGTGGAATACGATTGTCGCTCATGGGCACCGTCCGTTGGGCTCCGTTTATCGTTTCGACGGTGCTGTTTGTGGGTGTGTACGTAGGGATTCTCTCGGAGAAGGTCCATCGCACGATTGTCACCCTGAGCGGCGCCGCATTGATGCTCGTGCTTGGGCAATGGCTCGGCTTCTACAGCTTTGACCAGGCAATGAGCGAGATCGACTTCAATACCCTCATCCTTCTGCTCGGTATGATGGTCGTGGTCCGGATCTTCAAGGCGACGGGGTACTTCGAGTACCTTGCTATTGTTGTGGCGAAGCTCGCGCGGGGACGATCATGGCTGCTGATGATCTACCTGGCTGTCGTTACGGCGGTTCTATCGATGATCTTGGACAACGTGACAACGGTGATCATCATCGCCCCGATTACCTTCTCGATCGCCGACATCCTTGGCCTGTCTCCGATCCCGTTTCTCATGGGAGAAGTCCTGCTGTCCAACGTCGGCGGCGTGGCGACGTTGATCGGAGATCCGCCGAACATCCTGATCGGCTCCGCCGCCGGACTGGGGTTCAACGACTTCGTGATTCACCTCGGGCCGATCGTGGTCGTTGCTTTGGTTGCAGTGATCGCTCTGTTGCTTCTGAGGTACCGGCACCAACTGAGGGTGAAGCCACGAAATTTCGACCGGATTTTGGAGATCGATGCGCGGGAAGCGGTCACAGACTGGCGGACGACAAAACGGATGATCGTGGTCATCGCGGCGACGATTGTCTTGTTCATTCTGCACGAGCCGCTCGGGCTCGCGCCCGGAATCGTTGCTCTCGTATCGGCGGCGCTCGGGTTGTTTTGGGTGCGGCCGGATCTGGAGGCCGTGCTCAAGGATGTCCATTGGGATGTCTTGCTGTTCTTTGCTGCGCTGTTTGTCATCGTCGGGGGGTTGAGTGCTGCCGGCGTGCTGGACAGCGTGGCCGAGGCGATGGCCGCACTGACCCAGCGAGGGACCATCCTTGCGGCGTTGGTTGTCCTGTGGGGGAGTGCGCTGATGTCGGGGTTGGTCGATAACGTCCCGTTCACGATTGTGATGCTTCCCGTGATCGGTGCGCTCAGCGCTCACGGCGTCGAGACCGCTGCGCTGTGGTGGGCGCTTGCTCTGGGTGTGGGGTTCGGGGGAAATGCGACACCGGTGGGAGCCACGGCGAATGTCATTGTCATGTCGATGAGCGAGCACGCCGGATCTCCGATTACAACGAAGGAGTGGTTGAAGACCGGAGTGATGAGCACGATCGTTTCGTGTTCTGCTGCAAGTCTCCTTCTCATTGCAGCGCTTCAGCTCGGCTGGATCTAGTTGGGATCGGAGGTTTTCGACCCCAGAGGACACGTGTCCCCCGATTGAGGATCACGCGGCTGTTCGGGAATCGGCGCGGCAGCTTGCGAAACAGGGGACATCCTGCCTAGGATGACGTCCGATGGATACACCTGGGCTCGCACCGACGCTTGCTTCAACCGCAATCTTCGTGCTGACATATGTTGGGATCTTGTCCGAGAAGCTTCACCGGACGATCGTTGCTCTGACCGGAGCGGCGGCGATGGTGGCTGTCGGCACATGGGTCGGCTTCTACGATCTCCATCTTGCCGTGGGCGAAGTGGACTTCAACACGATCCTCCTGCTGATGGGGATGATGATCGTCGTTGGCTTGTTCAAGGACACGGGATTCTTCCAGTATGTCGCCATCCGAGCGGCGAAGCTGGCTAAGGGACGTCCGATTCTGTTGCTTGTCTATCTGGGCGCGGTCACCAGCTTGATCTCGATGGTGTTGGACAACGTGACGACGATCATCATTCTCGTCCCGGTCACCATCTCTATGGCGGACATCCTTGGGCTTCCCGCCATGCCGTTTCTCATCTCGGAGGTCATTCTTTCCAACATCGGCGGCGTTGCGACCCTGATCGGGGATCCGCCAAACATCCTGATCGGCTCCGCTGCGGGGTTCAGCTTCACGGATTTCCTCATCCACCTGGCGCCCGTGGTCGTGGTTGTGTGGCTGGTGGCTCAAGGTGTTCTGATCTTGATGTTCCGGAGTTCGCTTCGGAGTGACCCCACGATGCGGGACCGGCTGATGGCGCTCGATGAACGGCGGGCGATCACGAACCGGCGAACCACGCGCAAGATGTTGGCAGTACTCGTCCTGACCATCGTGCTGTTCCTTATCCACGAGCGATTGGCACTCGATCCCGGGTTGGTGGCGCTGATCGGCGCCTGCATCGGTCTTGTCTGGGTGAGACCCGACTTGGAATCGATCTTGCGGGACATTCACTGGGACGTGTTGCTGTTCTTCATAGCGTTGTTCATGATCGTTGGTGGACTCGATGCAGCGGGCGTATTGGCGAGTGTTGGCGGAGGTCTGCAGTCGCTGGTGGCGTGGAGCCTTCCCGGTGCGATGGTCGTCGTGCTTTGGGGCGGGGCGCTTGCGTCGGGCGTGCTCAGCAACGTGCCGTTTACGATTGCGATGCTTCCCATTCTTCAGCGTCTTGTCGGCAGCGACCCTTCGTTGAATGCCCTGTGGTGGGCGCTTGCTCTCGGCGTCGGCTTTGGTGCCAATCTGTCGCCGATCGGCGCCGCCTCGAATGTTGTCGTGAGTTCCCTTGCGGTGGGAACCGGGGAGAGCTTCGGCGTGCGGGATTGGCTGCGACGAGGGACCGTTGTCTCGATCGTCAGCTGCCTGCTCGCGACGGCGGGTCTGCTTCTGGCCGTCGGGCGCGGTTGGATCTAGGCCCGGGACTCGAATCGGCGTGGGAGAGACGGTCCGATCTTCTGTGACCGGGTACACTTGACGACAGTATGGATCCGATCATTGCACGTGTAGGGATGCCCGTCCCGGTCGACAAGTTGTTCGACTTTCTTGTTCCCGAAGAACTTCACGGAGACGTCAGCGTAGGACGGCGCGTCCGCGTCCGCTTCGCCGGGCGGCAGACAACGGGAGTTGTTGTCGAATTGGCATCCGAGTCGTCGTTTGACGGTCGGCTTGCGTCGATCGAAGCGATGGTCGACGGACCGGTCCTTGCCAGGGACTCTCTGGAGATCTGCCGGGTCGTAGCGGACGAGTGCTACGCGCCTCTTGGCCTGTGCATCAATCGGATCCTGCCGGGATCCATCAGCCGCTCCTCACACATGGAGTTTCGCTGGGCGGGGACTCTGGAGGATGCAGAGCGGTGGCTTGACTCGCGAAGCAAGCGTGCGCCTCGTCAGGCCGATGTCGTTCGACTGCTCCTGCGGGAAGGCGGAGCAGTGGATGACATGGCTCTGAGGGGCGTGTTGGGCGCCTCCGGGATTGCTGCGGCAAGGAGGCTGGTCTCCGAACAGTCAGCGCTCGTCCGCAAGGTCGAGTCTGAGAAGGGAGAGAGCGGTGGTGAGGATGAAGTCACCCCATCACGTACCGCGCCTCTCAAGCGGCCGAAGCACGTCATCAGCGCGGCAACCGATCGCTGGAGGGTCTACAACGACTTGATCCAAGATGCGCTGAGCGACGGCGGCTCGGTTCTGGTTCTCGCCCCGACGGTTCTTCAGGCCGAGCATCTAGCCCAGATCTGGTTGAGGAGTCGGAAGCGTCGCCGGGACGAGACGGGAGGGACTTCGCCGATCGGCGCTGCGAGCACGGACATCGATGGAGATTCGTCCATCGTTGGCATCTACCACAGCGATCTGAGTGAAGGGATGCGCGGTCGGGTCTGGGAGCAGGCACGTCACGGCCGCGTCCGCATCCTGTTCGGAACGCGGTCGGCTCTGTTCGTGCCGCTTGCCGGATGTCGGCTGATCGTCATCGAGGACGAACACGATTCCGGATACAAGCAGGAAGAGCAACTGCCGTATTACGATGCGCGCAAGGTGGCACAGGTCGCTGCATCGTTGCGGGGAGCGAAGCTTGTGTTGGCAAGCGCATCTCCGTCGATGGAAACGGTGTTGGAGGTCCGGAACCACGAAGCGGAGTATGTCGCTGTTGACGAAGACAACGAGCGGATCGAGGCAACGATTGTCCCAGTGGGCTATGGTGAAGATGTTCTCCATCCGGTGGTTGTTGATGCGGTTCACAAGGCGGTTACTCGCGGAGACCGCGTGATGATTGTTGCCTCGCGGTTGGGATCGTTTCGCTGTGTGATCTGCCGAGATTGTGGACGAGCGATCCGGTGTCCGAATTGCGGGGGAAACCTCGCCTACGACGATCGATCTGTGCAGCTTTACTGTCGCATCTGCGGTCACAGTGCCCGGCAGCCCCGCTGCAGCGTATGTGGGGCCACCGATTTGCGGTTTGTCGGATTGGGTACCGCAGCGGTTGAGACCGCTGTTCGTGAAGCATTCCCGACGGAAACCGTGACGCGCTTGGATGCCACCACGCTGACGACGGCTGCGACAAGGCGGCGGGCACAGTCTGTTCTGTGGGGCGATGCCGTCCATTGCCAACCACGGATTCTCATCGTGTCGCCGATGGCCGCCGCCGGACCGAGGCTTCTCGGGGTGGGTTGTGCGGTGGTGATCGGAATCGATGCGATCCTTGCACTCCCGAACTTTCGCGCAAGTGAACAGGCACTCCAGCTGCTGATGTCCGTACGGGGAAGGATCGAGCGAGGCACGGTCTACGTTCAGACGAGGTTCCCCGAACACGAAGCTCTGGAGGCGTTCGAGGCCGGAGACTACGACCGATTTGTCGAGCGGGAGCTTGAGCATCGTCGCGCGATGTTCTACCCGCCGTACAGCGTTCTGGCACAGCTGCGGTTTGCCGCGGAGACCCGCGACAGCTCATCGCGCGTTGCTCAAGCCGAGAAGGCGCTGCGACGCCTTCCGGTCGTCGTGCTGGGTCCGACGGCGACACCGGGCGGCGGAGCAAGGACGTTGACGCTCCTTCTCAAGGCGAAGACACCGGGCAACCTTCGCGCAGCCTGTGATGCCGTACACGCTGTTGACCCACGTGTCGAGATCAATCCGGACCCTGTTTGGTTCTGAGTCGAAGTGAGGCGGCATTCAGGCGACGATCACCCGGCGGAGCGATACCCCGAGGACTACGACAGGTGAATCTCGATGATATCTCCGTCCACCAGCGTGTGGTCCGAGGGGACTTGCTGGCCGTCAAACTTCCCGGACCCCCAGATGCGGACGTACTTGAGTTTCTCGGTGAAGTCCCGGTGAACTGCACGGACCGCATCCAGCACGACGCTTCCGCACGGCAGGGTGTACGGCTCGGTGAGATCGGCCTTCTTTCCCGGGAGTTTCGTGTAGATCCGCACAAGACGTAGCGCGTCGAACAACTCGGCCCGAAGCTTCCGCAGGCCGTCTCCGGTCTCCGAGGAAGCGATGACGGCGGGAGTGTCGATCTCTCGTTCCACGACTGCCTTGGCCTCATCGGTGCTGACAGGGTCAAGGTCGCTCTTGTGGAGAAGAATCCGGCAGGGTACGGTCTTGATGCGATAGTCGTCCGGCTCGAAGGGCTCGGAACTAAGGACGACGTGACGAGCTTCAAGGAGCATCTCGATCTCCGCGTAATCATCGACCACCGCTGCTCCGTGTGACGCATCGAGAAGCACCAAGGCAAGGTCACATTCTCGAACGATGTTGTACACCCATGACTCGGTGTATTCGGTGGTCATCGGCGGGAGGTCGACAAGTTGGATCGGGACGTCATCGAATCGCATCATGCCGGGCACCGGGAACTGTGTGGAGAACGGATACTCCGCTACCTGTGGGTGTGCGTTGGTCAGGGTTGCAAGCAGCTTTGATTTGCCGACGTTGGGAAGTCCGACCAGAGTCACCTGTCCGGCCCCTTCACGGTCCACGTGGCCGAGCGAATGCCCCTTGCCTCCCTTCTTTCCCTGTGCATCCCGCAGTCTGGCGATGCGGCGTTTGATATCGGCCTGCATCTTGTCGGTCCCCTTGTGCTTGGGGATCGTCGCCAACATCTCCTCGAGCGCGGCGAGCCTCTCGTAGTCGTCTGTGGCGGCACGGAAGCGCTCTCTTGCCTTCAGAAAGTCCGCGGTCAGATTCGCAGGCATGCTCGATTACTCACCCACTCCCTTCCTTCCGCACGGGCGGAGTAGAGTCTGCCCTGATGGTCGATCCATGGGCATGGCTATTCGTTATGAGGGATCTTGATCGTGCTTCCCCCGATGAATTCCCGGATGACAGCGTCGCCGGGAATGATGCGAGGATCCGTGACCGTAGACAACGGTAGTCCTTCGATCGAATCGAACAGCGCGGCGATGCGGCGATAGCGGATGTGCGCATCCAAATGGGAGGCATACGACTCGAGGTCGCGGGGGCTGGGCCAGATGCTGTCATCTCCTGTGAAGAACGGCTTCAGCGCAGGGAAGTCGAACGGCATGCCGCCGTTTAGGATGTGATCGGCGATTCCCTTGAGCGGAATAATCGAGAACAGCTCACCCGCACGCACGTAGTGCCAATGCAGGATCGTTGCCAACGGAGGGTGGTTCCGATGCTTGACGTCGCGCAGCATCCGCCGCAACAGACGAACGTCCTCAAATCGGGTCATCTGTTCGCCCGCCCACTCCATGTCCACGAGAGGCTTCATCATCTGGGATTCATAGATGGGGTTCATCGCCTCGATGTACAGCCGGAAGATACTACGCTTGTCGATCCCTTCGGTGATCGGAGGGTAGAATCCGTGCAGGCAATCCAGAAGGAGAATCTGATCTGGCTGTCTCCGGACCCGCTTGCTGCCGATCCGTCGCCCCTCCTTGAAACTGTACACCGGCTTGTCGATTTCATCGCCGGCGATCAACGCCTTGAGATGCTCGTTCAGCAGTTGAATGTCGAGGGCTTCCGGAGTCTCGTAGTTGCGGTCGTTGATCCAATCGGTGGGATGCTCGATCAGTGCCCAGAAGTAGTCGTCGAGGTTCAGCATCAGGAAGTGGAGCCCGCGCTTTTCGAGCCGCTGTGTCAGCTTGACGGTTGATGTGGTCTTGCCCGACGAAGACGGGCCGCTGACCCAGATCATCTGGAGTGGATCTCCAGCATCAAGCCGAGCAAGGACCTTGTCCGCGGCGAGATCGAGGGACTTCTCGTAGGCCTCAATCGCACCGTCGATCAAGCTGCGGACCTTCCCGGAACGGACGATTTCGTTTAGCCCTTCGATGGTCTCGCATCCGTGGGCACGATTCCATTCGAGATACGGCTTCATCTGCTCCGGTGGATAGCCGTTGCGCATGAACTGCTTCGGCGCAATGGCGCCCTCCCGCATCCAGTGGCTTCCCCAGCGGTAGCACTCATAGGCGTCCGCTGTCTTGGTGAATCCCGTGCTTCGCAGAACGTGCAAAACGGCTTGCTGAACGTCTTCCACGGTCGGTGGAAAATTCGATACCTGGTGATGTGGGGCACCGTTGAGACAGATGACGACAAGGTCGGAAAGGAAGCGAGCGATTCCTTCTCGGTTGCGGCCGGCGACAAAGATCGCGTCGTTGATTCCTTGGGTGTAGTCCTGTTCGAAGCCGCCGTTCGAATCCGCAGCACGACGGATCACGCGGAAAATCCGCTCCTGATCGAACGTTACCAGGGCACGGTTCCGCTTCATCACCTTCCCGATACGATTGATGACAGGCATATATCCATTATACTGGAAACTCAGTGGGGAACGCAGACGTCCCTTTCCGAACACTGTTGCGTTCCGCGCATGCGGCTGGGACCGTGCTTCGGCATACGGGAGCCGCGGCGTACTTGTTGCCGGGAGGATAGAGATGCACGGAACCGGAGGGCGGATCAATGAGTCGCGTTGCAGGAACCGGGCAGCGGGCAAGACGGTGGCATGGACCCTGTTGCTCGTGCTCGTGGTCGGAGCTGGTGTGGCCGCGTCTACGACGCAAGGCGTGACGATCACGTTGCTGAACAGCACGTACAACCGGCCTCACGATATCACGGAGTTCCGCTATCGGGTGTCCAGTGCTCCGGATCCCAGCATTTCCTCCTGGGTTCTGCAAATTCCCGATTGTATCGAGGATTCGGCGGTGCTGTTCACCAACAAGCCGTGCCGTTGGGTCTCAGAGCCGTTCAGGGGACTGCGCTTCGATGTTCCTCATGTCACAACGACCTATCACGTGCGCCTATCCGGCCACTGGGACACCGCGGCAACTCAGGTCGCGGTGCTGGAGACATCGGTAGGTGAAGAAGAGCACGCGTCGGTAGCTTCCGTTTCCGGCCCGGGTTGTCTGACCTGGATGTCGCTCTCGATCGTGTCGGGTGAGGTCATTGCGTTTCCACCGGTGACCGGGGCGGGAAGCTTCCATGCCGGATCGCCTACGGTGTTGCGTGTGTCTTGTTCGGTCGATGGCTGGTTCCTGGATCACTTCGTCGACGTTGACGTGCCCGCAGGCGGGGATTCGGACATGGTGGCCAACGCGTTCTCGGTTGCATACGAACCGTTTTCTTCCTCAGGCGGAACGACCGACGTCGCGGCTGCGTACGCGTTGACCTTCGATCCGCAGGACTTCTCCTGGCTTCCCTCCGGGGAGTACCGGATCTCTGTGGTGTATACGCTGATTGCGCCGGACTAGGCGGAAAACGGCTGTCCCCATGCAACCGCCGACCCAGCTCGAATGTCTAGGTCGGCGGCGAACTCCATCCGGCGTTCTCGTATCGGTAGAGAGTGCCTCTACCTCTTGTTCTTCTTGTCGGTCTTCCCTCCGCCGCTTTGCTTGCGCACTTTGGCCCATGTATCGCGCAATGTAGCGGTGCGGTTGAACACAGGTCGCTCCGTTTGGTGATCGAGATCGGCGACGAAGTAGCCTCGCCGTTCAAACTGAAACCGGTCCCCGGGTTTCGCCGAAGCCAGCCCTGGCTCGACCTTGCAGCCCGACTGCACGGTGAGGGAGTTCGGGTTGAGGTTGTCGAGCCAGGTCTTGCCGTCCTCGACCTCGTTGGGGTTCTCCCTGTCGAACAGATGGTCGTACAGCCGCACTTCGGCATCGAGAGCGTGTTCGGCCGAGACCCAGTGCAGGGTTGCTTTCACACGACGCCCGTCGGGGGCGTCACCGCCGCGTGTTGCCGGATCGTATGTGCAGCGCAGCTCGACGACGTTTCCGGCATCGTCCTTGATGACATCATGGCATGTAATGAAGTACGCGTATCGCAGCCGGACCTCTCTTCCGGGAGCCAAGCGATAAAACTTCTTCGGGGGATCCTCCATGAAGTCCTCGCGCTCGATATAGATCTCGCGGGAGAACGGAACCATCCGGGTTCCCGCGGACGCGTCTTCCGGGTTGTTGATCGCTTCCATCTCCTCCGACTGACCCTCCGGGTAGTTCGTAATGACCACGCGCAACGGATTCAACACCCCCATCACCCGCGGTGCCCGCCGGTTGAGATCTTGGCGAAGGCAGTGCTCCAAGAAGGCAACGTCGACGATCCCTTCGGACTTGGTGACGCCGATCTGGTTAACGAACGAGACGATCGCCTCCGGTGTGTAGCCACGGCGCCGCATACCGCGGATCGTCGGCATGCGCGGGTCATCCCAACCGACAACGAAATCGCCTTCAACGAGCTCCCGGAGACGGCGCTTGCTCATGACGGTGTAGGCGAGGTTGAGGCGGCCGTACTCGATCTGTCGGGGGCGGCTGGGAACGGGGAGCTGATCGAGGAACCAATCGTAGAGCGGGCGATGGTTCTCGAACTCCAGGCTGCAGGTGGAATGCGTGATCCCTTCGATGGCGTCGGATTGCCCATGGGTCCAATCGTACGTGGGATAGATGCACCACGCGTCTCCTTGACGATGATGGGTTGCGCGCAAGATTCGGTACATGACGGGATCGCGCATGTTCAGGTTGGGATGCGTCATGTCGATCTTGGCCCGAAGCGTGCGCGAACCGTCCGGGAATTCGCCGGCGCGCATGCGGCGGAACAGATCGAGATTCTCCTCGATCGACCGATCGCGGTTGGGGCTGTCCTTTCCGGGAGGGGTGATCACCTGGGTGACCCCCTGGTTTTCGGTCCGGATCGCCGTGCCGCGGTATTCGCTGATCTGCTCGGCCGACAGGTCGCACACATACGCCTTCCCGGCGAGGATCAGGTGCTCGGCCCACTCGTAGAGCTGCTCGAAGTAGTCGGATGCGAAGAAGAGACGATCGTCCCAATCGACACTGAGCCACTTCATGTCTTCGATGATCCCGTCGACGAACTCCTGCTCTTCCGCAGCCGGGTTGGTGTCGTCGAACCTCAGGTTGAACTTGCCGCCGAAGTCCTTGGCGATTCCGTAGGCAAGAAGGAACCCCTTGGCGTGTCCGATATGGATGTAGCCGTTCGGTTCCGGCGGCCACCGGGTCTGAACGCGTCCATCGTTCTTGCCCGCGGCGAGATCCTCGGTGACGAATCGACGGATGAAATCCTGTCCTTCGGTGCGATCCTCTTCTGCACCGCGTTCTACAACGTCTCGATCTTTGCTGCTGTTGTTCTCCACTGTCCCAATTCACCCACCTCTGTGTTCTTGAGTGCCAGGAGTTCGTACCCGGCAACGGTCCGTTTTGGACGGATACGACAAGAAAGTCTATCTTGCCGAAGCCCTGGCGACCAGGACCGTTGACGAATGCTTCCGGCGGACAGCGGCAGCCGCTGCCCGGGTCGGAGCCGCGTGAGGGCGGCGGAGGTTGTTCCTGGCGTCTACGCTGTCTACACTTGGGGTCCCAAAGGAGGCTAGCTTGCTCCATCGCCGGATTCCTGTTCTTGTTTGTGCGGTTGCTGCTGTCGTGTCGTTCACTTGTGCTGCCACGTCGTTTGTTCACGGACCGTACTGCGGTGCTCCCGATGAAGGATCGATCACCATTAGTTGGCAGAGTGCGGATCCGGTCCCGGCTCGCGTGGAGTACGGCCCGCTTTCGGAATTCGAAGCATCGGGGCGGTTCACCCACAGCGTCGATGTCCCCTTGCCGGAAGATGCGCCCGATACCTTCCACGTTGTGCTGGATGGGCTCCCGCTGGATAGCGAGTGCGTGTATCGCGTGGTTCTTCTTGATGGCGATGCCGCGAACATCAGCCCGATGGGCTTTTTCTGCACCGAACCACCGCCGGGGGAGACGGTGTCGTTCTTTGTCCTTGCAGACACTCAGCAGCAGCTGGAGGGCGTGAACCGGCTCGAACTGGTTGCCGACGCCATCGCCGCCGATCCGCTGAACGTGGACTTCATCCTTCACGCGGGCGATGTCGTGGAGAGCCCGTCGGAGTACTACTGGGACGACTGGTTTGCCTCGTTCGATGATATGCTCATGCGTGCACCGTTCATCCCCGTGCTTGGAAACCACGAGAAGAACCATCGTTCCTACTATCGGACGTTTGAGCTTCCTCCCGGTGAAGGCCGGGATGACGAGCGGTGGTGGGCGCTTCATTGGGGAGATGTCGTTGTCGTCGGCTTGGACACCAACGTCAAGAGCGCTCTGGATATCGCCGCACAGCAGGACTGGGCCCGCGAGCATCTGGCCGGGCCGGAACCGCATAAGTTTGTCATCTTCCATCACCCGGTGTTCTCGTCCGACCCCTACCACGGCACGGGGTTCTTCTTCGACACGATCTATCATCCGATCTTCGTGGAGATGGACGTCGACATCGTGTTCAACGGGCACTCGCATCACTACGAACACATCGTTCGCGACGGGGTCACCTACATGGTGATCGGGGGAGGCGGTGCGACACCCCGGCAGACAACCCCCGAGCACATCCAGGGGTCCGATGTGTCGGTGGAAGGCCATTTCTTCTATGTCCGCGTCACGGCGTGGAACAACGGAGTGGATGTCGAAACGGTGTCCGTGGCCCGAGAGATTGGATCCACAGACGTGGTCATGGACGCGCGGGTTCTCGATTCGTTCGACATGCTGCTTTCGGGCGCGCCGCGGCGGCATCGATCGTGCTGTTCGCGATCATCTTCGTCGTCACCCTGCTGCAGATGCAGGTCGCGAAAAAGCGCGTTCACTACCAATAGACTCCGCGGCATCATCCATCGATTCGAGGCTTCTTACGAAGCTGCTTCCGCTCACTCCGTCTGCGCTTGGCCTCCAGCACTCTCCTGCGGGCGGCGCGGGGAGCGGACGTGGGGATGCGGCGCCGCTTCGGCCGGGAACGTTCCTCCAATCGGCGGCGAAGTTCGGCGAGGGCGATCTGCTTGTTGCGGAGCTGACTTCGCTCCTGTTGGCTGGTGACAACAATCCCCGTTGACAGATGCCGGATGCGGACCGCCGTGTCGCGGGTGTTGACGTTCTGCCCGCCCGGACCTCCGGCGCGAAACGTTTCCACCACGCATTCGGCAAGAAGCATCTCATCGGATTCGGGGATCATGATAGGCATCTCGATGACATCATACCGGACACAGTCTCCGTCAGGAGGGTAGCAGTCGATCCTCACCATTCAGATGGCCATGCGTATGTCCCCAGTGATCATCGAGAACGATGGCTCCGCTTGCACAGCGACGTAGCCATCCAAGAACCAGCAGGCAACGTCGGGGTTGCCGGGTTCGGCATCGATGCAGTCTGCGACTCCATCCCCATCGGTATCCGTGTCGGGGTTGCCACAGCCGCACTGACCGGGCTCCGACTTGTCCGGGTCAAGTATGCAGCCATCGATGCAGTCGAGGACGCCATCGCCGTCAGAATCACTGAGGACGTCGATCTCGCCGCAGCCGCAAAGGCCGGGATCTGTTTTGTCTGCGTCCAGCGGGCAACCATCGGCACAGTCATAGACTCCGTCTCCATCCGAGTCGGGATCGTCGCACGGACAGCCATCGACGAGCGTGGTCTTGTCTGGATTGAAAGGGCACTCGTCGTTGCAGTCGTGGACGCCATCGTCATCGGAGTCGATGTCCGGCAACAGACACCCGCAGATGCCCGGGGAAATCTTGGTGGGATTGAAAGGACACCCGTCGAGGCAGTCGAGTACGGTGTCTTCGTCGCTGTCGATGTCCGCGACGCCGCAGCCGCAGTAGCCCGCCGAGGTCTTGTGGGGATCATCGGGGCAGCCGTCGAAGCAGTCGTAGGTTCCGTCTCCGTCGGTGTCCACGTCCTCGACACCGCAGCCGCAGATGCCGATCTCGGTCTTGTTGGGATCGTACGGACACTGATCGTTGCAGTCAGCGGTTCCATCTCCATCGGAATCGGTGTCCGGGTTGCCGCAGCCGCAGATCCCCGGGTCGATCTTGCTGGGATCATCCGGGCATTCGTCGTTGCAGTCGAGTATCCCGTCGCCATCGGAGTCGGTGTCGGGCAGATTGCAGCCACAGACTCCCGGTGCGGTCTTGTTGGGATCCAGCGGACAGCCATCGATGCAATCGGCGGTACCATCGCTGTCGGTGTCGTAATCGCTATAGCCACAACCGCACTGACCGGGGTCGGTCTTGCTGTAGTCCAAAGGACACCCGTCGTTGCAGTTGAGAATGCCGTCGCCGTCCGTATCTACGTCCGGCAAGCCACATCCGCAGTCGCCCGGCCCGACCTTGTTGGGATCATCCGGACATCCATCGTTGCAGTCCGGCGTGCCATCCGCGTCGGAGTCGGTGTCGAGGACACCGCAGCCACACTGGCCCGGCCCGACCTTGTTGGGATCATCCGGGCATCCGTCGTTGCAGTCGGCTGTGGCGTCGCCATCGGTATCGGTGTCGGGCACTCCGCAGCCGCAGATGTCGGGATCGATCTTGTTGGGATCGTCCGGGCATCCGTCGTTACAGTCGGCTGTTCCATCCGCATCGGTATCAGTGTCAGGCACACCGCACCCACAGATGCCGGGCTCGATCTTGCTGGGATCAGCGGGACAGTTGTCGTTGCAGTCCGCGGTGCCATCGCCATCGGTGTCGACGTCGGCCACTCCACACCCACATTGACCGGGGGTCGTCTTCTGGAAATCCAGAGGGCATTGGTCGAAGCAATCTAGGGTGCCATCGCCGTCCGTATCCACGTCCGGTGAGCCGCAATCGCAAGCGCCCGGTTCGATCTTGTTGGGATCGTCCGGACAGCCATCGAAACAGTCGAGTGTCCCATCGCTGTCGGTGTCAACGTCCGCGCCGCCGCAACCGCAGATTCCCGCCTCGCTCTTGCTGGGATCACTTGGACAGCCGTCGATGCAGTTGCAGATTCCGTCACCATCGGAGTCGATGTCCGCTATGCCACAGCCACAAACACCAGGGAATCTCTTGCGAGGATCGCGAGGACAGTCGTCTTGCCTGTCTCCGACACCGTCCTCGTCGGTGTCGCGATCCACAACGATCGTTCGGGAATCGGCCCCTTCATCCCCGGCGGAATCGATGACGGTCAACGTCACGGAATAAGTCCCAGCATCATCGAAGATCCGAGTGACTCCCACTCCGTGTTGTACGAAACCATCCTCCCAAGTCCAGACGTACGCTTCAATCGGATCGCGGCCAGGGTCAATGGATCTGTTCCCCTTCAACACGACATCCTGCCCGCAGAGGAGGCGGGATGGGGTCACGGCAATCTTTGCGATCGGAGAGCTGACATCGATGTCCTGCGTGACTTCGCCGTCCACAATCCACGTAGCGCGGACGAGGAGCGCTTGCTCGCGAGGCCATTCAATGTGGAAGAACCCATGCGGTTGGAGAGTGCCTGAGAAGATCAGCTCCCCTTCATCGATGCTTGCTGTCTGGAGCAGGCCGCCCAGACTGAAGATTGTCAGTACATCGATCGGTGCGGAAAACTCCAGAATAAGACCGGTCACCGGCTTGTCGAGCTGGTTGGTGAAGGTGGCCATGGCGGAGTCACTTGCCTCTGCATAGCTTAAGCTTCCTGCAAGCGACAACGAAGACGGCACAAGCAGTACGACAAGTCCCACGACGAGTGCCGCCAGACCGGCAAAGACGCGACAACGATAACCGAGCATATCCCACTCCTTTCCGAAATGTATCTTGCAGGAAAGGGAAAAGACAAGAAAACAACACAAGCACAATAACAACCAGCAACGAAGAAAACAGAACAGAGATAGAACGCAAAGCATGCGGTCGGAGCTCGACTGGACAACTCATCGATTCACTGGGGTTCAACGAGTTGAAGAACATCGAGATGAGAGAACAAAGGATGTGAAGCCGGGAAGGGGCGATGTGCATCGAACTTCAACGACAAGGGATTTACGGTGCGCACGAAGGAGATGGGTCTGGTACGCCCGAAGGGACTCGAACCCCCAACCCCCGGTTCCGAAGACCGGTGCTCTATCCAGTTGAGCTACGGGCGCAGAAGAATGACTTGCATGATCACGCCCGGGAGGATTCGAACCTCCGACCGACGGCTTAGAAGGCCGTTGCTCTGTCCCCTGAGCTACGGGCGCAGAATCTCTGGAAGAAACTGGAGCGGAAGACGGGGATCGAACCCGCATTACTGGCTTGGAAGGCCAGTGCTCTACCATTGAGCTACTCCCGCTTATCTCACTGTCGGAGAGGCCGGATTCGAACCGGCGGCCTCAGCGTCCCGAACGCTGCGCGCTGACCAAGCTGCGCCACTCTCCGATTCCTGTGGCTATCCGCCCAGGCCGAGTAGCTTCTTGGCTACCCGCCTAAAGTGAGTAGCATCTTGCTACCCACCTCAGGGTGAATAGCATCGCTATCCACCTAAGGAGACGAAGAACGTCTGCCCGTCTCGGATGACCTGCAAGGTTGGGCTGTCGGATTCATCCAGATCGGCGACGATCCGGTTCCAATCCTCAACGGATGTGACCGTTGCAAGATCGATCGCGACGATGACATCGCCGGGTCGGAGCCCAGCCCAGTACCCCTTTTCCCCAGGGGCGACGTCGATTATGACAACTCCCTCATTGGATTGCAATCCCAGCTGCCTTGCTGCGCTCTCGGTGATTACGCCGACGGACAGGCCGAAGATCTCGGTCGCCTTGGTTCTGGGTTCCAGCTGTTCTTCTTCCTCCTCGGGTTCCTCACCATACAGCTCTTCCTCGCTGGGCTTCTCGGCGAGTATGACAGGGATCGTTTCCTCGTTGCGGTTACGAACTAGCGTAACGTTCACTTCCACGCCGACGGGCTGCAGCGAGATGGTGCGGATCAGTTCGTCGGTGGTCCCAACGGGCTGTCCGTTGACGTGCGTGATGATGTCGCCGGAAAGAATCCCCGCGGCCTCCGCCGGTGCGCCTTCCACCGTATCGGAGACGAGAACGCCTCCGCCGACCTCCACGCCAAATGCGTTGACCATCGCCGGTGTGATGTCCTGGATATAGACACCGAGCCAGGCACGGACGACCTCTCCGGTCTCGATCAGCTGGCCGAGGATATCGGTGATTGCGTTGATCGGGACGGCGAAGTTGATCCCTTCGATCGACGTTCCGTCGGACGAGCTTTCCGCGATCATCGTGTTGACGCCGACGACCTGCCCGTAGGCGTTGATCAACGGGCCCCCGCTGTTGCCGGGGTTGATGGCTGCGTCGGTCTGGATCAGGTTCTGGTAGTATCCCACGCCGTCGGGATCAGCTACGTCTCGATCAAGGGCGCTGATGATTCCCAGCGTGACGGTGTAGGAAAGCCCGATCGGATTGCCGATGGCGATCGCCCAGTCACCGATCTCGACCGTCTCGGAATCGCCCAACTCCACGGTGGACAAGGCGGAGGTGTCCCCGGTGAGCCGAAGAACGGCGATGTCCACTTGGGAGTCGGTTCCGACGACCTCGGCGGGCCAGGTGCTTCCGTCGATCGTCGTGATCAAGATCGTATCGGCTCCATCGATCACATGCGCGTTCGTCAGGGCGAGCGTCTCGTTGCCGTATTCGATCAGAAAGCCGGATCCCATCGCCGTGACTTGTCGCTCGGAATCCGTATCGGGGTCCCCGAAGAAGAATCGGAAGAACTCATCGGTGATCTCATCGCCATAGACGTCAGCCAGCGAAATGGTTGCGGTGACGTCGATGCGAACGACAGCGTTCTCCACGGCGGCAATGGCGTCCTTGATCGCGCTTTGCCCGGATGCGGTGATCGTTTGGTTCGGATCGGCCGACGCGGCGGAAGACCCTGTCTCCGCTGCAAGTGCGACCTGGGGGTTGGATGTAGCAAGAAAGGCGAGCGAGCTGACGGCGATCACACACAGCGCCAACACCACACCGATCAAAGAGCTTCGCTTCATGATCTGTCCTCCTTCAAGAATCATGCTCTGACAATGGTCGTATCTCGCCGACGATTCTAAGGCGTTATTATGAAGAACTGGTGACGAAACGAGAAGGAATCATGAACACGGGATCGGCGCCGATGGGAAAGGAAAAGCGATGAAACACAGGGGCCTAGGCGTTGTGGATGAGGCGGGCCGGCCGGTTCGCGCTATTGCGATGCTTTCCGGCGGGCTGGACAGTTCGCTTGCGGCAGCGGTGGTGAAGCGGCTGGGGGTTGACGTGGTGGGTCTGCATGTGCGTCACCTGTTCAGCGGGAAGCATTCCGGCGACAAGGATCCTATTGCAGCGTCGGCGGAGCAGATCGGGATCCCGTTGCGAGTTGTCGATCGAACCGACGAACATCTCGAGATCGTGCGCCACCCTCGCTACGGGACCGGTGCGGGGATGAACCCCTGTATCGATTGCCGCATCTTCATCCTTCGGGTGGCGAAGGAGATCATGCAAGAGGAACAGGCGCAGTTCGTCGTTACCGGCGAAGTGCTCGGTCAGCGCCCGATGTCCCAGCATCTGCGGGCGCTGGAGCGGGTTGCTGCGCAGAGCGGATTGGAGGGCCGCCTGTTGCGACCTCTCTCGGCCAGGTTCCTTCCCGAGGCTCTGCCGGTGCAGAAAGGTTGGATCCGACTTGAGGATCTTCCCGAGTTCCATGGGCGTAGCCGTCAACCGCAGATCGAGCTCGCGGCGGAGTTGGGCATTCATGATTTTCCTCAGCCTGCCGGAGGATGCCTGCTGATCGAGAAGGCCTACTCGGCCCGGCTGCGCGACGCCTTCGCCGCCTATGGGGAGGACGAGCTTGACCGGAAAGGATTTGAGTTGCTGGCGATCGGCCGTCACTTCCGCTTGTCCCCAAGTGTCAAACTGATCCTTGGGCATGACCGGCAGGAGAACGAGAGGCTTACCGAGAGGGCGGGAGAGCGGATCGTTCTCGATCCGGTTGAGATCATGGGGCCGACGGGCCTGGTCGAGGGAGACCCCACTGAAGAAGAGCTTCGGCTTGCCGCGTCGCTGCTGGCGCGGTACAGCGACCATCGAGGCATGGATGAGGCGGTTCGCGTGGTGGCAAAAGGCCGATCTCTCCGACAAGAACGGATTCTGGAGGTTCGTCCACTGGCTTCGGATGACGACAGGATCCCCCGGTGGCGGTTGGACGATACTAAGCGATGAGAGCCAGCGCCTCTTCGCGGGACGCCTGATCCCGATAGAAGCTCCCGCGGATGGCCGAGGTCACCATCTTGGCACCCGGCTTCTTCACGCCGCGAAGCGTCATACACAGGTGACTCGCTTCGACCCGAACCAGAACGCCCAACGGGTCGATCTTGGACACGATCGCGTCGGCAATCTGAGTGGTCAGCCGTTCCTGAAGCTGGGGTCGTGAAGCGGCGATGTCGACCGCCCGAGCAAGCTTGCTTGCACCGACGATTCTTCCCCGCTTCGGGATGTAGACGATGTCCGCTGTGCCGATAAACGGCAGGAAGTGGTGTTCGCAGATCGAGAAGAAGGGGATGTCTTTCATGACGATCATCTCCTCGTACTTCTCTTGGTAGATCACTTCCAAGACATCGGCGGGGTTGCGATCGCCAT
>Ga0272441_10003661_pt1 | contig 28978 bp, 15 predicted proteins | sample SSMProp6N_FD_193582 | JGI IMG/M metagenome (GOLD analysis project Ga0272441, IMG submission 193582) | Marine sediment archaeal communities from Little Sippewissett salt marsh, Falmouth, MA, United States - SSM-Prop-6N | ecosystem: Environmental > Aquatic > Marine > Wetlands > Sediment ... | reverse complement strand
CAATTCCCGGATCTTAAAATCGACCAGCAATTTCTTTTTCAGGGTAATATCCATGGAATTCACCGACATCATCGTTTCCCCGATCTTGCCGTCAATGTCCAGGCACAGCAGGTTCATAAGCTGGTCATATATGCCTGTTGTTGAATTTACCTGGTCATTATATAGTTTCTTTATCTGGGCGTTCAGGTCTATAAAGGCCCTCTGTATAGTTACAAAATCAGCCTCACCCAGTATGTTCTTAATAGGATCGGATGACGTGATCAACTTCACTATATGTTCAAAATCATTCAATATCTTATCTTCTACGAGCGAACTCTCACTTAATACAACCATAGACGCCTCAACAATAGCGTTTTCGAACTCGCTCCTATGCTCCCTTTTGTCGAGATCGTTCAATAAGCTGATCAAGTTATTTTCAGGCATGTTATTTGATCCTCTTTTTAGATAAGCGTAGCTGCCTAATGAATTTCTTATACTATCTTGAATGTCGACACGGAAGGGGCTCTTTATAAAAGCATCCATCGAAACAACGGGATTATATGACAAGTATCCATTCTCATTATCATTATAATTGTTGTCATAGGGTTTAGGTGATCCAGTATATAAATCTGACATGACACTCCCAGTATACATGCCTATATTATTAAAGTTCTGTCTATTGACGTTAAAAAAGTACCTTGTAAACCATGGCAGCCTTTCATTTAAGACCCTTAATGTTGACATATTGTATGATTCGCGTACGATATCGGGATGCCTATTGTTATTTTTAATAATTAGCCCGCTTTCTCCAAACAACGTCCTATTTGTCTGGCGTATCTGAGCGTCAGAATTTGATACGTCACGTTTTGACCATAAAATCTCATAAGTGCTGTCCATGTTAACCCGAATATTTTCAATATCAGCCCCGGTATCTTCCAAATCTTCACTATCCGCGAATATTTGGTGTCTTATCTTTTCCCCTTTTATGTTATATTCCTCGCTGTATAAAGAATAGACCTCATAGAATGTCCCGTTGAACAATCTGGTATCCTTAAAAAATACGACAATATTGCCATTAGGCAGGTCTAACATGCTTGAATATACCAATACCCCCTTTGCATCATTATTATCCCCCAAATATGTTATATTACTTTTTGGGCTGCCGAATCTATCGTAGATCTGAAAAAAATATTCTTTGTCTATAGGATAATACATTGGATAGCGGCCTAAATAGTAGTTTATATTCCAAACAATTATATAGTTTGAGTTTTTCATTTCATGAATTAAAATAGGTAAAATCCTATACGAATACTCGGGACTTTCCCAAAGGATCCGATAGACCGGATCAATGCCTAAAATTCGCTGCGGACTGACCATCTCTCCCCCGCATGACAATACCTGAAAAGTGTAATTCCAATATGGATCCCTCCATATTATGCCGATATTCCCGTTCGATAGCTCCTTGACATGATTAAGATATACACTGCTCTGTAAAAGCCTATCACCACTCAAGATCGTGGGCCCACCGGCAACTATGTTGCCCGATTCATCATATACCGCCGCCATTAATGAGAATCTTCTGCCTGTTACAGTTTCAGGAAGATCAAATTTATAATCATCCAAATATATAATCGCTATATTCCCATCCCTTAAGCGTCTTATATGCCTTATATAAGGCTCACCTTCTGTTTCCAATAACGCTTTATTACTTGTAATCTCCCCATTTAAGTCAAAGGTTTTGAGAAAAATCGTGTTGTTTTCAAACCATATTACTGTCAGCTCATTATCTCTGTTAAAGAATATATTGTTATCATCCACTCCGTTTCTTTGCCGCATTGTTTTATTCATTACTATGGTAGGGTTTCCTACCAATTGACCGTCCTTGCTTACGACCTGTAGTCTCATATTCTCGTTCTGAAAGAATATGGCGAAACTTCCATTGCCGAGATTCCTGATCACATACAGAGGATCTATTGAGCTTTCCTCTCTGGAACACGCGTATAACACATTTTCGTGTTCTATCTTTTGGCCATATTTATCAAATACCTGATACATATGTTTTCGCTTTATTCCGGTTGGAATCCCGCCTGATAAAACAACCTCATCCTCACCCCAAAAAACAAGTATGTGGCCTTGATAGTGCTTTACGATATTGCGGTCATAATAATTGACGTTTACCTGATCCGCGTCAATATTATGATTATAAACATGCTCACTGCTTATTCTTGTCTTTTCTTGAGTTATGGATCCGTCCCCGTTTATTAATTGACCCCAATAATCCATGTATTCATAATCCGCGTAATAGATGCCGTTCTCAAAGAAATCATTTTTTACATAGACTGCGTTTTCCCATATCAGCAGTGTGCAATTGTTCTCAACGTCTATTAGGTCGTATTTTAAGATACTATTATTTGAGCTATCATTGTCAAATCTTATTGTTCGGCCTATCTTTTCACCGCTTTCATCAAATGCCTGATACAGTAAAGCCGTATTATTGGCCCTCCATGCGCCATCTTCAGCCGCTTCCACCCATATCAACTTATACACACCGCCTTTGTTTATGATCTTGTATGAGTATACGTCTCTTTCTCTTTCATTCATGAATCTTATCATACTTTCAGGTATCTGTTCCTCAATGGAAATTTCGTCCTGTTCTTTCTCTTGAATTATTTCTTCCGGCATTATCTCTTTATATTCTACGATAACGGAGGCTGTCTCCGCTGACCTTGGCCCCTTCAGTTCAAGATCTATTTGTTCCGCTGCTTGATTATTATTTGCCTTTATAAAATTCTTCATGTCAATATGATCCCTATTCATATCATTAAATATGTTATTGTTCTCCGATTGTATCGTGTATGAAGACCCGTAGGAATAGTCCATACCCTGGTTATTTTTTAATATCTGATGATCGATACGGTCCTCTTGACATATGGAATATTTACATGGTGAGACAAAAAGAAACAATGCAATAAGCACAAAATTAGCGATTCTATAGTGATACATCCCTAACCCCCCAACAACTTAAGTATATCATAATCACATCATAATACAGAAAAATTGCATATAACTATTTTATGACTTAACGCTAGCAGGAATCTCTGTCAAAGTAATTATACAGCCAGTCAGGCATAATCTTCATTAAAAAGGCTATTAATACCCAGCGCCTGGGTATGATAGCTGACTTTTTTCGCTTCTTTATGGCCTCGAGCATTTGTTTGCAGGCCTTTTCGGTTGTAGCCACCCAAAACCTTTTATCGTTCCAATCGGTCATCGGGGTATCAATATATCCCGGGCTTAATTCCGTAACGTATACCTTCTTTTGCAGGTTTTCAGCCATGTATCTCAAGCCTTCTAAATAATTTGATACGTATGCCTTTGAGGCGCAATACGCGGGGCATACACCGCTTCCTCGATATGCCCCTATGGAAGACATGCCAACCAGATGCCCGCTGCCTCTGGCGCAGAAATATTTCATAGCCGCTTGGGCAACTGCCGTAAATCCAAAGACGTTAACATCTATAATATTACTTACCTTGCCCCATTCAAAAGCGGAATTCACGTATAATACACCCGAGCTTATTATTATAAGGTCTACGCCGTTCATTTCGGTTATCAGGTCATAAAGCTGGTTTATAGCCTGTCCTACATTCGTTATATCCATTTGTTTGATGTGTGATTTATTGGGCAATTCCTTTTGTATATCCTCAAGCAGATTGATCCTTCTTGATGCCATGCCGACTTCGTATCCGTTTTGCGATAATTCACGTACGAGTCCCGCGCCTATGCCTGAACTGGCGCCTATAACTATGGCCTTTTTTGTTTCTGTGCCGATCTCTTCGATCGTTACATCCTGTATTACCCTGTCATCTTTCGCTATTACTGTTTTCATTATGTGGCCCTCCCTACTGCTTCACATAATTAACACATGTAATAAGCGGAAAATGACAAAAAAGGTGGAAAATAGGGGTAATATAGATTCCTATGCGACCAGGTCGCTCTTCAAGCGACCTGGTCGCTTGGAGTGCGAGTACTTACTGGCTAAGACGGATAAGGCCGGCACGGGCTTCGTCTACTTCGGCACTCGCGGGGTAATCGGATATTATGTTTTCATATACCCGCTTGGCCTTGGCATAGTCTTTCAGGTCTTCTTCATATATGATGCCGATCGCGCATTGGGCAATGCTTACCAATCTGGACCTCTGATAATCGCGGACTATCCGCTTAAATGTGGCTATTGACTTGTTATGCTCACCAAGATGGTGATAGTACGCTCCTATGAACAACAGGAACTGGACATTATATTTATCATTTGGATAATTATTTACCACATTCTCGATCATCTTGATGTTTTGTATATACAACTCGTGCTTTTTCTCTTTGATTGCTTGGCTAAATTGCCGGACTATTTTTACTATATGTTCCGGCAATATCCCGGGTTTATCAGCTGATATATATATCGGGGTAAGCGATAACAGCTCCCTTGTCCTTGTCTTTCCTGAGCTGATCAATAATGCCACCTGTGGCCTATGGCCTATTCTGTACAGCTCTTCAAGCTCGAACAACTCGTTTTCCATAAGCCTCTTGGGCACCGCGGGTGTTTTTCCCGTCCGTACAACTGTTTTCTTGCCGGGCTCAACGTAAACACGGGCGGAATTAAGCTTCGCTATATCAGGGTGCAGGTTCTTGCCCGTCACCTGTACGAGACCGTTCAGCACCCCTACCCATGTCTTTTGAAACTGTGGATTTGAGTTTACCATAAACTGTGTGCCTATAACAGAAACTTTAGCGTTCAAGGTATCTATGTCAAATTTCCTTTTCCTTATTAGTGCCTTCTCGTATGATACGAACACTTTGCCCCTTTCAAGGTCATATTTTATGGACCGGCCGCCAAGTATGGATGGCGCTTGTACCAGCTTCATTTCAGAGTCATTTTTCACTCTCATATGATACGTTCTCGGGATCATGACATCCGCTTGGCCATCTCCGAACGTTTTTATCATATCACCCCTATAGAGCTTTTCATTCTTTTGAGAAGCGAATACCCACTCGTTCTTCGCGAATCTGTATATCTTGACTGTACCGCTTATATTCGCCACGATCGGATATCTGGGCGCAAGTATATATGCCAGCCCGATAACGCATAAAACCGAGATAGTTACCAATGCCAATCTTGGCACGGCAAACAGGTTTACCTCAAAGAAAGGCAGCCTTCTTTTAACGGTAATCGGCCTTTCTCTCGCTATCGATGGAAGGCTATCCATGATCTGGGCGATCCTGTTCTCGGGCAGAGGATATTCAGGGGCATCGCTTACGATCCTCTTTATCCCTTCCTGAATGTCTAAGTCTTTTTTGTTAAAATCTTCCATGGTAAACCTTCTTAGGTTTTAAAGTCATACCCGTATCTCTTAAGCTCGTCGTACAACTTCTTTCTGGCCCTTTTAAGCCGTACACCGACAGTCATTTTGTTCATCTTCAGTATTTTAGCCGCCTCTTCGTAGGATATGCCCTCAGCGTCACACAGCAATAACACATCCTTGTATTTATCCTCCATGTTGGCTATGATCTTAAAAATAAATTCCTTTAATTCCTTCTGCCTGGCCGTATGGTCAGGCCTGTCTTTCCCGTCCGTTAAGAGATCAGTCAAAGTCAGTTCTTCAGCGCTGTCTATAGGTTTATCAAGTGACACTATATTTACATTCTTACGCTTCCGGAGCTCCTCATTTGCCCTGTTTCTGGCAATGGTGAATAACCATGCTTTAAACGCCCCCATTTCCTTGTACTGCTCTATCTTACTGTACGCCAAGAGGAACGTCTCTACTGCCATATCCTCGGCCATTTGGTAGTCTCCCATATGCCTGTACAAATAGCCTAGTACGCGGCCGTTATATTTTTCCACGATCATGGCATACGCCTGGGTATCACCTTTCCTTACCCTCTTTATGATCTCCTCGTCCGACGACAAATCGTACTTTTTCACCTTGCAGACGTCCCCTCTTACTAGCTATAATGAGTTGCGCGGGCGAAATATTTCGCCTATTTCGCTCAAAAAAGTATATCACGCTTATGGGGGCTTAGTAAACATATATTTCCCGCGTAGAGAGGAAAAACTCCTGATCTGGCTTTTGACCCGTTTTAACAACCGCCGTTAATAACGCATTTATCTGATAATACATTTATTCCCGATTGGTTATACTGCGGTTGACCTGGATAAGCGCGTTCAGGTCCTTCTCCGTTTCTGATATGATGAAAGGGTTAACGGATTCCAACTTTTTTCTTATCTCTCTCATATATTTTGTCACAATGGATTCCAGTACCTTTATATATTTCATTCTGACAGGCATAAGTTCGTTTTCAGCGATCTCAAGAGCTTGCTTTTCGTTCTCTGTCAGTCTATCGGCATCCTTTGCCTGGAGTATGTCCAGTTGTTTATCGACCGCGTGTTTCCTTCCGGCTAAGATCTTGTTAAATCTCGCCAACGGCGTTGAACTGTCGGCAATATATTTCGCCTCTATCGAAATACCCAATAATTGCGCCACTGACAAATAGATATTCTCTGTATCAGTTAAATAGACTTTATATATCTGATTATGCTCATACAATAGATTATGAAGAGTTTCTCTTATAAAGTTAAGCTGTACGGCATGGCCCATCTGATTCATGGTCTCCAGCATTATTACCATATCAATTGTCTCTTCGAATTCCATAAGGGCCGTATCGTCCAACATGCTACTCTCTTCCATGATGGATTCTGATAAGGCAAGAATTGTATCTTCGATATCCGTCCTGTTCTCTTTATTTTTCAGGGCATCTATCAATGAGGATATGTCGGCTTCGTTCCAACTCATATCTTTCAGATTATCCAGACCCGTATATCCCTGATCCCATAACGCGTTCCTTTCACTTGAGCCCAATATATTCATGTCAGCGGCTTGATATACGTTGCCCGCCATGCCAATATGATCATCATTAATTGCTTTGATCGCGTTACCTTTACTATTTGAATTCGATCTATCCGTATGACTACCCACATCATCCACTCTATCAATAATATGCCTTGACTCTAAGCTACGCCACCACCACCACGGCCTTTCATTTATACTTCGCAGAAACCTGTTGGTCAGGATTGTTCGTTCATACTCCCTTTCTCCTGTATGCCTTGTCTGTACATCTAATTGTCCTCGACTTACTTTGATGTTATGTCTCTTTATGTTTTTAGTATGTGATCGCACATTCAAGTTGTCCTTGTAAAGCGCGACTATATCAATGCTTCCGTTTTTCAATATTTGTATCCTGTCAAATGTTATGGATAATGCGTCTACAGAGTCGATTTCCACACATCTGGCCTTATCCGGATTGTTATCCGCGACTTCCAGATCAATTAAACTAACGTATATTTTGCTTTTGATTCCCATATGGCCGTTCGTGATCCATAGCATGACCAGATACCTTTCATTGATCTCATAGATCCCGTGTCCGCTATACCCTATCCCAAGGTATCTGAACGCCTCATAATCTTTTGATATTTTTTCTCCATTCAAGCTGAATAAACTAACATAATGATTATTGTTAATTAGTGCCGTTACGGCTATCCTGTTCTTTGATATTATCTTATATGTGAAACTCTTGTTCCCATAGTAGTGAGAGCGCACCAATTCACCGTTCGAGTCATAGAATTTGAAATAATATCCAAGATCAAGCACCATCATTTTTCGCCCGTCGATAATCATTGAATCCATCTGATTGTACTGCACACATATATTACCATTAGATAGAACTGCAGTGTGGAGAAGCATTATTGTAGCCTGGAGCTCTCCCTCTCTATACGTTATATTTTTCTTGAATATTGTGCTGCCATGCATATCAACCTTATGCAGCAATATCCGCTGCACATCTCTTTTATATTGGTGCCATAATATAACCAGGTTCTCCTCGCGGTCTATCAAGATCGTAGATGACAACAACATCGTCCTTTCTCTTATCCCATCGCTATGAATGATAGTTCTATTGATCATTTTCCCTGACGGATCAGAAACAACCATTAGAAAATCACGTTCAGCGCTGCCAATGTATTGTTTATCCGAAATATATGGCGTGATAAACACAATCTTGCCGCCTGGCATTACTACAAATTTTGATCTTTCCCTCCAGCCATTATTCTCCGTGATGGCCTTATTATCAGCCAATAATGTAGGCTTGTTTCTGGCCCTGCCGTCTTTGTCAAATATCTGAAAAAAGAACGCGTCCCTTTTTCCATATATGTATTCCTTCCACATGAACAGGGTATCACCGTTTGGGAGGGTCTTTATATCCTCGATAAATATGCTACTTTCTTCGATTACCGGATAAGACTGTTTCTGAATAAATTTTCCCTTTGAGTCAAACACATTGAGAGATAAAAGCACCTGCCCGCTTTTTTCCACAGCTTTATACCAAAATACACCAAGGTTGCCGTTAGTGAACTTATGGAATCTTTCAACCAAAAAACCCCATCTGGCGTAATAATTCTTTAATTTTCCTCCGCCACTAACCACATTCCCATGCCGGTCAAATATTTTATATGCATAACTATAAGCCGTCTCAAAAACAGAAGAATCCATCACCTTCCAGAATACGGCTATGTTTCCGTCTTTAAATATATTTACGTATCCTATATCCATCAAAATATCGCTTGAGGCTATATGTACTTCTTTACCTACCTCCATTCCATTTACATCAAAAGAGCGCATATATATCTCATTTGTTCCATCATCCATCTCCTCCACCCACACAAGATTCCATCCATCATTGCCATTTGTGATCCTGTAGGATATTAATGCTATTCCCCTCTCTTTTATGTAATTTAATATATCCTGCGGCACTTGTCCCTGATCCTCATCCGCCACTTCCAGAATATACTCTTCCTCAGTTGTTTCTTCTTCCTCTATACCTGCCTCAGCTCCGGCGCGTGGGCCTTTAGGCTTTACCGTATCAATAATATTATCGGCCTCATCAGAAACGTTGTTTTGCTCTATGTCCCTTCTCAGGCTAAGCTCGTCGCTATTTATGCGACCCCTATAACTATTGTAAACGCTGTCTATTATATAATCGGGCGCGAAGTCATATAATTGGCTCTCATTCAAATCGTCCGCATCCTTGTTGTCGGAATGCCCCTGTCCGTGAACGGTCGTCGAACATATGTATATGCTTATAATACAAAACATCATAAATCTTCTTAAAGAACACATATCTTACTCCTTATTTAATAACCCTCTATCCAGATACATAACAGCGTTTACGTTATCTTTCGAATCGGATAACGCGAACGGGTCATTTTTAGATAATATTTTCCTCAACTGCAGCATATAACCGGTTATAAGGGATTCAAGCGATGATATATAAGCCTTTCTGACCGGCATAAGCTCATCCCTTGCCATTTCAAGGGCCTTCTTTTCCTTTTGCGTAAGCATGTTTTCTTTCATCCCCTGAAGCATATCAAGTTTTTCATCGACCATTCTCTTCCTTTGAGATAATATCTTATTTGCTTTATGTAAAGGCCGGATAGCATCTTTAATCGATGTCACAGATACCTCAATAGTCAGTATATCCGCTATTGAATCGTATATTTCACTTGTTTCATTCAAGTATGAGTCGTACAGGCTCATGTGAGCGCTTAATAGGGATGTCAATGTATCCCGTATAGCTTTTAGGTTCATTGTATGGCCGATCTCTTTCATGGCCTCGAACATCATTACAAGGCTTATTGTCTCTTCGAAATCTTTTAGATTGCTGTCCTTCATATATGAGCTTTCTTCTAAAATAGCCTCTGAGATCGAAATCAAAGTATCCTGTATATCCGTCTTCTCTTCCTTGTTTTTGAGGCTTTCAATCATCAGGCTGAGGACCTTTTCACCCGAAATTTGCCTGAAGCTGTCGGGGCTGTAATACATACCACCGTTAGTGTTCAGCCCATGATTATCTATTAGCATAGTCCCCGCATTTATCCTTGCGGACTTTTTATCCATAAATAAAAGTTTTCTTGATGTATCTCCAGGTGAATATGTGTCGTTGTCGTAATACAGGCCCGTATTCTTTGCGCTTTCGCCTTCATTTACGTCAATGGATTTTCCATGAGACCTTGAGGCGCCTATGTGCCGCCATAATAGCCAATATGGATTGTAAAAAAAAGGTAAATGTGTCTCTCTTATAAACCTATTGTACTCAAAAACAAACGGCTTTGTTCTCGTAGTATCTATATGCACCTCATCGTAATGCACCTCATCGTAACTTAATGAAATCCTATGTCTGACGATGCTCCTTTTGACTGCGTAATTGCCGCTGGCCTCCGTGGTGCTTGTAATTATATCCAGGCTGCCGTCATCCAGGATCGTTACCTTATCCAATCGCACATAACATCCTTTCGCGGTGTCCACAATGTAATTTTTTACTTTGCCGGAATCGCTGTCATCCTTAAATAGATCGATCGTTGTCATTATTAACTTGCCTTCACGGTCTAACCCTCTCAATGTGCCTATTACGGTTAAAAAACGTTTTCCGATCTCGTATATTTTACCGTGTGAATATGAACCGCCACCGGACGGCAAAGAAAGCACATCATAACCGCCCCCCACAACGCGCCCATCGCAATCAAATATCGTAAGCCCCCTTTTCCCCGCCACGTATGAGCTATGTATATTTGCCACACGACCTTCCGAAAGCACAGTATAACCAAAAGACCAGGTATACTCATGTCGAGCCAATCTTGCGCCTGATGGGGCGTAAAAATCAAAATAATACCGAGTGCCCTCGTCAAACCATTTATTGCCTACAAGCGTAGCTGAGTTGTATTTTTGCCAGTAAATTAACATATTACCGTTTTCAAGAACTGTAGCTCCGAATAGTGATGACCGGCTCAAAAATTCTTCCGGTTTCGTTGATATGTCTTTCTCGAATTTCACGTTCCCAGCTATGTCAATTTTGGAAAATATTACCTTATCTAAATAGGCGTTTCTTTTATTCCATATGAGAAATATATCACCGTCTTTTGACGCGTTAATATACTCAAGAGAACTCCATTCGGAATCCATAGATATAAAAACACTTCTAGGTGATCCGATAATATCGCCGTTTCTATCCCGCACATGCATCCAATATTCCCTGTTTTTTTTGTCTATAATCTTTTCGGTTATAAACGCTATCTGCCCGTTATCAAGCTCTAGATAATTAACCCCCGAATAGTAGCGATCTATTTTTACGTTCTCAAATGTATTCTTATATAGAGAGCGGCTTTTTCCATCAAGGGTTCCGTCTTCTCCGTAAAATTGACACCAGCATTCGTTGCCTGCCTCATTATACTCCTGCCATACGATCATGGTTCTTCCGTCGGAAAGCAATGAGACATTTTCCAGATACGCATCCTTATTGGTGTCACAATGAAATATCTTTTTTTGCCCTATTGACCCATCTGACTTTACGACATATGATTTGATGCGTTGTTTACCCGCGCGAGCATCCTCTCCGTAATAAAAAACCCCAATGTTTCCATTCTCAAAAACATGGAATGAAGCCCGTTTGTTTAGGTATACCTTATAATCGTCCGCATTATCTTTGCCGGATATCGTGATTCCTCCGGCGTCAAAGACCCGGCATTTAAAACCTGCCTCAGACATATTGTACCAAAGGCCATCCCACTGATAGTCAGACCAGAAAAGCACGAAATTCCCGTTTTCAAAAACATGTACCCGCACTATGTCCGGGGTCTGGGCGCTTATTGCGTCTATGATCTTTTGTTCATTTTGTTGTTTGCCCGTTGCATCGAATAGCTGTAATTTTACTGACATCTCTTCTTCCGATACCCTTTCAACCCATGCCAATATCCAGCCATTTTTTGACTGCTCTATTTTATATCTGTAAACCTCGTTTTCCGTATTCGCGAGAAAGTCCAATATCTCCTGAGGCACGCCTTCGCTAATTTCATCATTATCATAATCCATAACTATCTCATTAGGTATATTTGATGTATCTTCAGAAGCATCTTCCCTGCCCTCATTACCCGAGCGCGGGCCTTTAGGCCTTACCGCATCAATAGTATTATCATCAAATCCTGCCTTTTGCCTATTCTCTATCTCTTGTCTAAGAGCCAAATTGTCCATATTTATAAGTCCATTATTTTCGTTGTATACGCTTTCGATAACATAATCAGGGGCATATTCATACACCTGGCGATCATTAAAGTATTCGATCCTTTCACCTTGGTCATCCTGTCCATAGGACGGCATGGGGATTAGATATACAAATGCGATTACCAGGAGCAACCTTGGTGTTATTTTTAAGATATTAGGCATCTTTTATTCCTTTCCCATTGCAGTTGCGCGTCTATAACGAACATATTACCGCATATAATTTGTATTCCCTTAAGAACTATGTTATATATATCATGATTGTGCTTGAAGAAGTTTTCATTCATTACCGAATGGATAATATAATCAGGGCCGAACTCGATAGACTGGTTATAATTACAACTTTTTAACGGATGGGCTGTTTTATAACGGGAGGTTTCAGATATGACCCTATTTTGGATCACAAACATCAATAGAATTGACCATACAACACATATCCCTCTCCTAAATATCATTACCCCCCCCCAACGGCTATTTAATATATACTGAGAAGTTATCTATCCGCTTTATTTAACCCTAGACATTATTAAGTATATCATATAGTATGATAAAAGCAAATCCTGGAAAGTAACATTTTTATGCCTTAACTAAATGATGTATTTTGATATGCTATCTTATGTTTTTCCGTAAGATCTTCTTATCGCTCGGTGGTCTGAGGAAAATTGCAGCCAGTAATGTTAGAACCGCATAAACCATTAAAGATAAGAGGGTAAATGGCAGGAAAAATATCGCCCTTATTATATTTGGTCGTTCCACCCGCACATCGTCACAATCAACAGTTATAGAGTCCACGTTTATCGCATCTTCTTTATTACTTAATATTTGCCTTTTCATTAGCTGTTTCTCCTTCAATGCGTTCTTTTCTAAGCTCCGGACTTAATTCATTGACGGCATTTATGATCTTTTCTAACGCGTCGTTTAATAGTTCATCCGGAACCCTCTCGCCGTCATATTTCTGAAAATATAATGGTTTACCTATATACAAATTTAAGGGGTGTCTAATATCAGGTAAAAAATTTACTTCTTTAGATTCGTCTATCTTCCCATCTATAAAGAAGGGTATAACCGGGGCACCTGTTTTGAGCGCCATTACAGCAACTCCCTTACGCCCCTTCTTAATGAGCCTTGAACAGCAGATGCCGCCCTGCGGGAATATACCTACGGGCCTGTCGCTGTTTACTATTCTTTCAGCGAGTTTTGTGCTGCCGTTCACCGGCACGCACCTAAAAATAACGCAAAACGGGCGAAAATACCATGTATCGTATATAACTTTATTGACCAACCAGTGCACAGGTGTGTATATGGCCCAAGCTATAAAGGGAGCGTCTAAGAAGCTTAAGTGATTGCTGGCAAGTATACACCCGCGGCCTTTTGGAAAGTTCTTTTTACCGAATACGGTCACATTATAAATTGAGAATATTAAAGTGGCTAATCCTCCTACAACCTTATATTGCATGAATTTGAAGAACCATTCCATATTCTTACCTCCCCCCGTAACGCGTCATCTCCTTAAACGCTCTCATTAATAACAACGAAATGCGCCTCTTTTTTTATTCATTTTTTTTATCTTATCCCAAAGATGCCTCTTTTTTATAAGCCATATCTCTAAGGTAATCACAGCACTTATATCTATCGCCATATCTATTTTTATACTCATCTAATCTGCAAACGATATTCTTGATCCCTATCGATCTCGCGTACGCCATAGGCCCGCCAAAAGGGAAACCCATACCGCTTTTTATAGCCTTATCGGCGTCTTTCTCATTCATTACTATACCTTCTTCCATACACTTGCATGTTTCGTTAATGATCAAATATATAATCCTGTCAATCATGTCAGTTTTTTTTATTTCTTTACTGGGCGTGATGCCCGCGATTTCATAAATATTGTTATTAGGGTGCTTTTGCCTCCCCTTATACTTGTATATTGAAATGTCAATCCCCTGTCTTCTGGCGGTCAACAGTTTTCTCATAAAGTCTAACACCCTGTCCTTGTTATCCGACAGACGTTCTATCACATTGGATGCTATTTTGTAGGCTAGGTCATATCCTACAAGGTCCAGAAGCGCGCCGGGGCCTATAGGCATGCCAAATTCCACAAGCGCGTCGTCAATTTTATCTATCCTGTAACCATCTTTAACGCAATAGTATAGAACCTCTCTTATATAAAGTGAGAGCACCCTGTTTACCATGAATCCGGGCCCGTCGTGCAACAGCACCGGTTGCTTGCCGCATTTTTTTACAAAGTTCATTACGGATTCGACACATTTTTCCGATGTCTTATCATATTCAACAACCTCCATAAACGGCCTTTTATCAGTAGGATAGAAGAAATGCATCCCTATCAATCTTTCAGGGTGTGATACCGCTTTAGCCAGCTCTGACAAAGGAATACTGGATGTATTCGATGCTATTATGGTGTCCTCGCCCACAACCGCTGATATTTCCTTTAGTACGGCTTTTTTCAATTCGAGGTCCTCGGGCAATGCCTCTATGATAAGGTCTACATTACCCATATCTTTATAATCAAGGGTGCCTTTGATCAATGGATTGACGGGTTTCATCATCTGTATCATTATCTTCAGGAGGGTCATTTTTGAAAGCCGTTTATACGGGTTCTGTCCTTCGATATTCGTGAATTTGAGGCCTCTTCTTAATAATTTCTTATTGATATCATTGAGTATTACCGGGATCTTGTTTTTGCTTAAGAAGCGTGCTATGGACCCACCCATAAATCCCGCGCCAATAATGGCGCATTTTTTTATCCCTGTCTTATTCTGAGTTTTCATCCCCTACCCCCTTATTGAATTGTTCATTCCATGTTCTTTGTTAATGCTTAAATGAAAAACCCCGTGAAATATTTCACATTTCACGGGGTTTTTTTATGCTGTTAAGAAAGTTGGCTTTTATTAATTAGGGAGAAAGTAGCGCACATTTTAATGTGCGCTACTTAGATCGATTAGTAGCGGTTATTTAGACAATCTATCAACTCCCGCATGCGCCTCATCCCATTCAGCGCTTCTGGGATAGTTTGATATGATACTTTGGTACGATTCTAACGCCTTGGCCTTATCGTGTATATTTTCTTCGTAAATTATCGCTATCGCGCATTGCGCTATACTGACAAGGCTTGACCTCGGATATTCATCTATGACCCTCTGGAATGATTTAACAGCCTTCTCGTATTCTTTAAGATGATAGTAGAACCCGCCTGTAAAAAGCAGGAACTGAACATCATACTTTTTGTCAGGATACTCATTAACTATATTCTCAAAGTCCTTTACTATATCCAAGTATGTCCCTTTATCGGCTTTCTCCTCATAAGCCTTGTTCATTTGGTAGGCTATTTTTCTTAATCGTTCAGGCAGAACACTGGGTTTTTCAACAGCTATATATAACTGAGCAACGGATAAAAGCTCCCTCGTACGGGTCGCGCCGGTAGAGATCAATAATGCTATTTGAGGTTTCGTGCCGATACGATACAATTCCTCGAGTTCTATTAACTCATTCTCCAGCAGCCTCTTTGGCTGCAACGGCGCCTGTCCGCTTTTTACTATTGTCTTTTGACCGGGATTCACCAGAACCGACAGGTCCTCTTTTAACGGAATACCCGGCTTAATATGTCCCGATACCCTTACTATACCGTCTAATACCCCCACCCATGTCCTTTCAGCCTTTGGGACCGCATTTACCATAAAATTCGTTCCTATTACAGACACCTTGGCTTCAGGTGTAATAATGTTGAAATTTCTCTTTTTGGTTATGGCCTTTTTATAATAGGCAAATACCTTACCCTTAGACAGAGTGTATTCAATACATCCCGGTGTCGCCCTGGAATGGGCATGTTTTAACAATATCTCCGTGTTACTCCTCAATTTCATGTGGTATAGTCCCGGTACGATTATCTCGGCCTGGCCGTCCGCAAATGTTTTAACAATGTCGTTTTTTCCGATCCTTTGCCCCTGCCCCCGCGCGAACATCCATACATTAGAACCGGAGTCAAAGATCTTCACGGTCCCATTTACATTGGTGATTACGGGCCTTACTGGAATAAGTAAATATAATGCTATGGTTGCCGTTGCCGTCGCTAAAACGGTTCTCAGAGCCAAAGTGGGTATGCTCAATTGGATCCGGTCCAGGTCGAATATCCTTTGCCACCAGGGTATCCTGGTGCTGATATCAGATGCTTCAGAAAGCCATTTGAGAAACCTATCCCTGGCCTCCTGCGGCACATCCATGCCTTGAGGATTCTCGATCCGTTTCTTTATGATTTCCTGAATTTTATTATCGTCATGTTCTTTATACATTGCTGTCTCCTAGAATTCATAACCGTTTTCCTTCAATATCCTGTAAAGCAGCTTTCTGGCTCTCCTAACCCTCGTTCCTACGGTCTTTACGTTCATCTTTAATATTTTCGCGATTTTTTCATATGACAATCCCTCAATATCGCATAACATCAACACCTGTTTATAACCGGGTTTCATCTTGGAAATGACTTTGTAGAAAAAGGCCTTTGAATCATCACTGATAATCTTATAATCGGGCCGGGCCTTTTCATCCGCGATCATTTCCGCCAACGAATTATCAGCATCATCTAAGGGCTGGTCTATTGAAACCTCTCTTCTTTTTTTATTTCTTTTTATGGCTGTATTTGCCAGGTTTGTGGCTATCCTATAAACCCAAGCGAGAAACAACCCCTTTTCAGTATACAGGTCTATTTTCTTATAGACCTTCATGAACGTGCGCACAGTTATATCCTGTGCCATATGATAATCGCCTAAATACCTGAACAAATAACCATAGATCTTCCCGCTGTACTTATCAAATATCTGTGTAAATGCAGCAGTATCTCTATTTTTAACCCTGACAATCAATTCCTCATCAGATGGATACATGACCTATACAGCCGTCAACCCTTTCTTCAGGTATAACACGCGGTAACCCCATAATAGCTTCACTCACAACTGACTTTTAAACACACTTAACTTTTGTAATTATACCACAGAAAAGCCGTGAAAGGAATGCTTTGTGGAATTAATGTTCTATAGTAGCTTAATCAGCTTTTTCAAGCATATTTTCTATGTTCCTGCGCATTAATTCCTTTGTGCTGTCAGCCCTGCATACGAACATAAGAATCATTGAAAGTAACATGTAAATACTGCCCAATGATATCCAGGCAATAGTATTTCTAACAGCCATTATCCCCCCCCATATTTTTCTTTTTAATATATCGAATTTTGACTCTATCGGTACCCGGTATATCACTTCTTTCTTTTGTTCTAAGTCATATAGGCCGTTGATTTCACGTATGATATAGTCAACAGCGTCGTTTAGTATATCCTTAGGGATTGTTTCCGTTTCGCTTTTTTTCAAATAAATGGGTTTGCCAAATTTCAATCTAAGGCCTGTAAAAAGCTTCGGCACTAATTGGATCTTCACATTCGGATCGGTATCCGCTTCTATGTGGCACGGTATGACAGGCGCTCCTGTTTTCATCGCCAGAACGGCTACACCATGTCTGCCTTTGGCTATCCTGTTTGAGCAACAAATAGCTCCTTGTGGAAATATGCCTACAGCCTCGCCGTTTTTCAACAATTCTTCAGCAAGTTTGGTGCACCCGTTAACCGGCACACTCCTTGAGATGGAAAATATCGGCCTTAAATACCACTGATAATAAACCGCCTTTGAGACTACCCAATGGACATACATACCTCTAAGCACGGTGCCGATAAAAGGCCCGTCCAAATAGCTATGGTGGTTTACCGCAATAATGTAGCCTTTGTCTTTAGGTACATTCTCTTTACCGGTAACTTCAGTCCTATAAAAAAGTTTGAGTATAACCGCGAAAATTGGCCTCAAAAGGTAATCATACATCGCGTCAAGTAATTTATCTCCAATAGATTTTCTTACCCCTCTTTTAATACCGATTTTTTTTGTTTGTTTTTCTTTAAGTGTATGATGTTCTAATGTGCCGATCTTGCTTTTCATGATACCCCCCCTATATTAATGCCTTTACTAACCTACTGGTACAACATCAAGAAAAGCTTTCAGGCTTCAAAAAATAATAAAAATATTTGTATATTGCGAAGAATTATGCTAATATTTACATTTGAGGGAAATTAATGGTGTATAAATGAAATGGCGCGATAGAAAAGGCTTTACTCTTGTAGAGGTGGTAATAACAGTCGCTATTATAGGGATAGTGGCGGCAAAAGCGACTCAAAACGCTATGCGCGTGCGCGAGGAAGCCAGAGAAACAAAATGTCTGGCTAATATCAGAAACTTACAGAGTGCCCTTGACATGGCACGCATGGATTCAGGATATATAGGGAGCAATAAAACAGCGGCTCAGTTAGAAGCAACTCTGGTTCCTGCGTACATGAAGCCTATGCCTGAATGCAATTCCGGAGGGGTTTATTCAACTGACGCGGACTCCGTTGTTCACTGCGATGTGCATGCCCCATAGTTATTTTTTATCTAACCGCTCATTACCTTAATGTCGGTCAAGATCTTGTTATCATCGAAATATAAGTAAATCTTTACGTTATTAAAGTATGTCATGTGTCCGGGTTTGTATACCCAGCGTTCTATATCATTGACTTCTTTTAATTTCACAACAGGCGCCCCATATTTTTTCAATATCTCGTCTTGCGGCATTCCTCTCGTTAAACTTCCCTTATCAATGCCTTTCTTTATGGCCTGATATGCCTCGGTCTCATCCCTTAAGATCCTCTCCATCTTCGCCTGGTCTTTACCTACTTTTGCCAGTGAGGACAACCCTTCGGTATTAGCCCATATGGTTATACTTATCAATAGTATAGCTGTATACATAATTATTTTATTCATAATACCCTTTAATATACCCTAAGAACCTATATAATTCAATACCAGGCCGATACACTGGAAAATCTTATTCTGAATTATATTTATGAATGGCCATAAGGCCCCCATAGCTAAGAGAGATAGTGTTATTATTAATCCGACAACTTCAAATGATTCAAATCTGGTTTTGAAGGATGCCGGCAATACGCTAATTAACATCTTTGATCCATCCAAGGGCGGTATCGGTATAAGATTAAGAGCGGCAAGTGTGACATTTATATAGGCGATTATCTTGACCATCTGAGCCAAAGATGATTTTGGGTCGATCATGTTTGTGAATGAAACGATATATATAGCAATTGCCGCTATAACAATATTCACAAAACAACCGGCCATAGCGACAATAAACATGCCGATCCTTCTGGGTTTGAGCTTCGCGAAGTTAACGGGAACAGGTTTCGCCCAGCCAAAACCGAAAATAAATACCGTTAGAGTGCCTATTGGATGAAGATGTGATATTGGATTCAGTGAAAACCTGCCGTCTCTTTTCGCTGAATCATCCCCAAAAATATAGGCCGCTACACCATGCGCCATTTCGTGAAATATTACAGAGTATAGCAGGATAGGTACAAGCATAAAAAATGATCTTGGATCATATCTTAATAGATTAAGTAATCCCATATTTTTTAAGTTTACCCTACGTTTTATCAGATGTCAATATGACAGCATAATTTATGCGGATATGAGGAATTTCCATATATCGGCATATTCACCCAGGATCTTTCCTTTATCAAAGGCTTCTGCATCAGGCAACAGTTTTATAATTACCGCCCCGGAATTATACGACATGACTACATCTTCTATGTTTATTTTTTCCAGGCTTACACCGGCTTTAACGAGCAACCCCTTAAGTTCCTCAATATCATCTATACCATCTGCCTGGCGGACCATCGCCATTGTGACTATCTCGATCAATGGATATCTGGCTCCCGAAGGAAAACCTTTTTCATCTATATAATACATGCTCGGTTTTGTCATTTTTTCTACATTTTTGAGCTCATCTCTGCCATTTTTGTTCGCGAATATCATGATCCTGGCCTTATTATTTCCTATATGCTTCCAGACCTTGTTATGCATCCTGGCCCTGGTCGTCTCGATTATCTGGAGGTTTTTCAGTAGTCTTTTAAATTGTGGCTCCCTTTTCAATTCCCTGAGGCGCCTTATCAGGCGCATGGGTGAAGCCTCCTGCCCCATCCCCAGTTCGTTGTCAAACAATAGAATGAGCTCCTCACCTTCCACCATCATCGTAAGCATCTTTTCTATCATATTCTTGGCCAGTTCATCATCCTTTGTAAGGTTCCTGAATACTAGCCTATCTGCATTATCTTCATCTATGATCTCTACTAGCTCCGGCATAAGATCTTCTCTGACAGTTACAGTAATTTCATTACCCAAACATGTATCTACATAGTACTCCAATATCTCATCAGGTATATAATAGAATATATCCCTGCCGTCTTCTTCCACGTGAGCTACTTTTGTCATACGTTTGTTTGAGAACAACATTGCTTCCTGCTGGAACTTGTCCCGCCCATAGTACTTATCAATTAGCTGTTCAAGCACTGGAATGTCCTTTCCGGCTCCCTGTTCAGGCACAATGACCCGTATCTCAACAGGCCTGTTTTTTCTATCATATTCCTCACGAGACGGCGTTGCGCTTCCTTTAGGCGCGATACCGCTTTCACGTGATTTATCAGGTCTCCTATATCTTTCCATGTCAGCCTGTATATCATAGTTACTATATGGTCTTTCTTGCTGAAGCTTAGAATACATCATCAAGGGGCTTTCCCTTCTTCTTCCAGCGATAAATTTTCTTGAATTATCCAGTATATCAGGATCATAATCCCATCCCTTCTTTGTTAAATTAGTGTTATGAGAGAAATATGTCCACCCCTGAGGCATTTCAGGATGTTCAGATGGTACGTCCAGTCGATTAAAGTAGCTATACATGTTCGCTTCCGTTACATTAATATGCCTGTCAGCATATTCAGCGTGCATGATCAGCTTCATATGAAATAGTTTATGATCGGGCATGAATGACTGATTCTGAGTCTCCCATTGATGATTATATTCAGATTTAATAACGCATGACAATCTATCAAGGAATAATTGCCATTCTAATGATAACCCCATTCCTAATACCCGGTGTATGTTTATTCGTAATTTTTCTAACAGCTCATGAAGTTCATTGTATAACTCATCATATATACGCCCGAGAGTTTTTTTTGTCTCAGGGATACCCTCACCAAAGACACCCCTTAAATAAGCCAGATCCTCATGCAAAGGCTCAATAGCTGTTAAATTGAAAATATAACGACTTTCACCATGTCCGGAAAACTCTTGTGTTTGAATCGCTTTTGGTATGGTTTTTTTGCTTTCTTCGATATCCAAAGCTCTTAAGGCATGGCCTTTTGAAAACATTGTTTTATACAGCATTTCTAATTTAATAGCCAGGCAATTAAACTCCGCGCTCGCTGAGTGGCTATTAGTTTCTTCTGTGTTTACTTGAGAATACCAGGATGACAACAAAAATGACATGGCCCTGATCCTGCTCATCTCTCTCCAATATTTTAGAAATGCATTAGCTGAATACTTAGAAGGATCAAGTCTCTCCATTTCTCCATGGAGAGCTTCCACACTTTCGATCACGTCAAGTACGGTTTCGACTTCCTCTTTGACTTCAAAACCGAACTGACGCATGTATTTTTCATACAAGCCGGGTTGAGCATGTCTGATTAATTGGGCATGCATCTTTCTTAAGTCGGCTTTTACCAAGGGATCCTCTGAAATTCTTCTATAACTCCTATCGGACATAATATTCTGGAGTTCTTCGACCGCATCATTGAACAATATGATCAATCCCTCAGGTGTCGCGGGGCATGTTTCGTGTTCTCCTCGACGCATGGATATCTCTTCCTCCGAGGCTATCCATTTACCCCATAGTGACACTTCGGTATTTTGCAAACCTTTTTCATTCAGTTTTTTTATAAAATTCTCTTTTTCGCTTTCATCGTGTATTTTAAACAGAATAGGCCACTCTACAACATCTAACCAATCCCTGCTGAGATATTGCATGATAGAATTACATGTTCTATTTATGTCTATTTTTTTGTCACCAGGGGCAAACATTGCCCTAAAGTCGGCACTATACTCAGAATATCCCTTATTCAATCCAATAACTACTGTGTTTATTTTCTCGCCGGTATCGGTTTTTATAGGCTCATTAAGTTCAATGAACAATTTTTGATGTTTGGCTCCTATACTTTCCACCTTGCGTAATCTCAATCTATCCTTTATGGGTTCTTTTGCTCTAATATGATACTCTTCAACAGTCATATCAGGAGTCAATCCCAGATCTAACAAATACTCATATTCCTCCTTCGTATAAGCCAACACTTGAACACCTATACTGTTATCCTCTATTCTTCTTGTTCTTAAAGATGTTTCAAATCTCTTTCTCAGTTCTTTTGGAAACCCTTCTATGCCATCAAGTACAATTTCTTCAGTTTCCCCGCTATCAACAGATATCAATCTCAATTTACTGCCCGTCTCAGTAGCGCTGGATATCATACCGAGATGGCCGCCGATTCTCTTTGCGATAAAATTATTATATACAGCATGTGATATGAGGGCCCATATATAGGCGTATTTTCTTGTACCGGGAAACAAATAGAATATCCTGAATAAAGCCCCAAAACACATTAATACGCCTCTATCAGAACTATCAGGATCATCCAGAGGTGCTACCTTGTTCCCATCCCATACAAATATTTCTCTGTGCGCCAGTCCATAAATCACAACGCTAAGTGCGTAAAGTATCCATAAACACATGGGATCCCAGATCTCAAAATACTTAAGCATACACTCAATTACGTCAATTAATACCCATGAGAATATCATCTCTTCAATACCGAAAGACAACCTGGCAGCCAAATTCTGCTTCCCGCGCTTGATCAGAGGCCTCCATAACCAGCCAATCATGCCTGCGGGAGCACCCGTTCCCTGTGTAAATTTGTGCGCTAGAGCCTCCATGTATCGCTCTTTATCATTCGCTATTAATTTTTCCTTAACTCTCTGAAATGCGCGCATTACCCTCTCACTTGCCCTTTCAATATCAGGCCTTAATTGCCCTGCTTTTGCGACAAGTAGGGCCCTTATAGGTTTATCCAATTTCAGAAATGCCGGATTTGGAAGGCCTCTAATGATCTCTTCAATTTCAGCCACATGTTGTTGTTTCAACTCATCCGATCTTCTTTTGACCTCTCTGACCTCAATATCAACTATCTTTTCCAATGTCCCCAGCTCTTGCTCCAAATAATCCGCGTCATCCTCATGTATAGAGGCTATGTTCATTCTTATGTCCATGCGAATATCATTGATCTTTGCTGAAATATCACACAAAGCATCATACATTTTTCCAACTCCCAACATATCCAATGACAGTCCATCTATCATCCGCGAGAGCTCAGGAATCCTGACCCTGGACCTTTCCGCCGCGTCTAGTTCCACAGCCCCGGCATCCTCATCGGTTTCATCCGCCCCTTCAACAGTTTCAATACTTGCAATACTTGTTTCTTCGATAGTTCCTATCGCTATAAAACCTCCTTCGTTCATGTACTTTCTCTGCCTAGCTGTTTGAAATGGATGCAACGTGATCCTATGCCTGCCAGCAATGAATGACCTGTTTTCAACCTCTTTAACCTCACCACTTCCTTCAACCACTTCAAATCTTATGGCCTTGCTATCACCACTTCGTTCAATATCCGCGACAACTACCATTGTACTATCCGGAAGTTCGATAGCTGTTTCATCACCTACAGCAAAAGTCCAGGATCCTGGCCCTGTCTGATGTACTTCATCTGGATGTATCATTAATCTTGCCTGTATCAAGACACTTCTTACGTCATTATCTTCCATATATCCGTATTCAATTCCCGCAAGCGCGTCACAAAAATCGAGGTAGCATTTACTTCTTAACCTACCTTTTATGCTGATACCGATTTTATCCCGCGCAAAACGATCAAACAATCCATCAATTGTGGGATCCTCTAATTCCTCTGTTTGTAATACATATTCCTCTAATCCCTTTAAATAACCCTCCCAATATGTACTGATTAGGCTATCTTTCATTTGATTGACTCTAGCGTGCATTTCTTTTCGCCTTCTCGTTAACGCATTACACGCCTCATCCCCAGCGTCATATAAATTCTGCACCCTTGCATACATATCTTCCGGAAATCTCCTTAAAGCCTCTTCCATCCCTGCCAATTCACTAAGATTAGGTCTTCTCTGTTGTTCATCGATTCTCACGGCATATCCATCCAGATATTCTTTAACAATTCTCTTGTCTTTTTCAAGCGACGCTATCTTTTCGTTTTTGCCTTTTGCTTTTTCAAGCGCTTCCTTTTTTGATCCCACAATATCATCCCGTATAAGTCTCCAATATGACGCGTAATCTCTTCTATAAGGATTTTCACCATCTATCTCACACAGGATGCCATTTATGCGTAATACTAGTGGATGAGCCTCTACTTCTATACCCTTTTCAAAGAATGCGTATTTAGCTCCTCTTACAGGCCATGACCTTAGCATATCCATATCCTGATGAAGGCTTGGCGCTTTTTCGGATATAGTATCCACAGCTTTTTCCAGCAAAATAAATTCTTGCCTTAATAAATCCCTTAAAATCCCTATCTGATTTCCCTCAATAGCTTTGTTTACATTTGAATCGCTTAAAAACCGTATTAAGCTGTCACCATCATTTTTCCCCTTACACTTATACCGTTTTAAACCATCAAAGATACCCTTTATTTCTTCTCTTACAGCTTCAGTCTCTTTTACGGACAATTTTACGAGTCTCATTTCCGCCGTATCATCTGGCCCCGCCTTAAACGACTCTTTTTCTATATCATCCAGCTCATCTATTAGATATTTTCTTGCCGGCCCCAATTCCTGTTTTGACGCGTCCATTTGATCTCTTATGTATGCAATCCTCCTATGTATGCCTATCATCGCGATAGCCAGCGCATTAGTATGACCTTGCTTTTCTTCCATATAATAGTCGTCTCTTACTCCATTCATTCTTTCTATAAGTGAAGAGGATAGATCCAAACATCTAGCGACTTCAACAGAACTCCATTCGCCCATTCCCATTTCCGCGTATATAGCGCTTACCATCTCCTCTCTGTCTTTTAAGATGGGCCGTGTTTCCAGTAACGCATCTTTGAGATATTGGAACATGGTGAACACCAGATCGTTCTGCAAACCCCGTACTTCATTATTAAATATATCCACCGCTTCACCCATTACTGCCCTTTGTTCCATTATTTCCGGATGCTTCGGCAACCTATGTAATGCTGATTTCGCTATCGCAGCCAATACGGAAGGTGGTTTGTGTTCGATTGCAGTGTTGTATGGAGCCATACATCTGTCTATCCTATCTCCCATATCTCCACAAGCCCGCAAACATTCTCCTATTCGCTTCTCATCCCATCCTTCACGTCGGGCTTCAGCCATAGCCATCGCTACTGCCTCTTTTCTCTTTCGCAGTGCCGGATACCTCATACCGATCCTAACCTCTTCCCTTCCGCGAGCCGCATCAATCAGGTCTTCCTCAGACTTTATTGTCTTTGTTCTAATCAAGTTTTCATGTTCACCAGCATCATCGACATCATATCCAAGCTTTTTTATCATAGCTAGGATCGCAACTATGGGCGGCCGCACCTTTTCTTCCAGCACTTTCTGTCTAAAGGTTAAAACCCCTCGGATATCATCTACCATTTTGTTCCTTATTGGATCTCGATTTTTTTTGATATTGGCTAATCCTTCCCTGATCTTCCTTGTTTCATCATCTTTTGTAGGCAGATCGTTTAAGAATCTTCTGCCATCATCATCAACATTGTCAAAATATTCACACATATCTTTGTCAGTTGTAATTACATCTAAAACAAGAGCGATATCAGCGATTTCCTCCTTTACTTCGTTTACAAATGGAATAAGTTCAATCGCTATACAAGCTACTATCATATCCTGATTGACAGACTGTCTTTTTCTACCTTTTGAAAGATCTTTAACAGACAAACCAATAGCGCCAAATAATCTTTTGTCTATTGCTTTCTTTACGCGATCGGGTATATTATTATCCCTTCTCAATCTATCAAGTATCTTACCAAGGTCCTGTTTTTTGGATGATCGATCAGTAAGGGAATCGGCTTTTCTAAAATGTTCGTTTTGTATTATTTTTACTGCGCTCTTTTCAGCTCCTTCAGGTCTCAATACACCAAGGGATGCGCCGCATACCCAATAATTTGGCCCCTCTGATGCGTATGCGTACGCACACGCGTCCCTATATGCCTGTCTCCATGCCGCGGCATCTCGCGTTAACGCCGCCAAAAGATTGTCAAATTCCTTGATCCCAATGACAAAATGCCCATCATCATTTACCATTATCATCATCCTAACTAAAGCGCATCCTTCTAATAATTCCATATTATCCTCGAACACCGGAAGAAGATCGACTATTCTCTGCCTTTGTTTGGATATGATCTCATTCTTTTTAGACATTTCATCGGCAAATGCGCCCTCTTCGAGCTCTGATATTTTCCTTTCTCTTTCTCCGAAAGGCATATCCACTTGTCTTATAACTTCATCATCACTTGTAAGGATCTCTTGTTTAACTCTGCATATATATTCGTCAAACGAAAGGTAAGAATCGAATACGGCCTGAGCAATAATGGCATCTACAACTCTGGTAAACCGTCCAAAAGACGCGGCATCGACCTCACCACTCCGGTTTGCCAATAGGATATGAGCGGTCTCTTCAATAGTACTGCATACATGATCCAAGTCCTCTTTTCGTGGAACGATTCGCTTAATATCCTTTTTTATCGCTGATATGTAATCTGCGGTAATTTTTTGGATGCCTAACCCCTTTCTTCTTCCTCCATTTCCATTTGCTTGTACCAACCTACTTTCTATCCTTGCTTTAACTTCACGGTATTCTGTCGTTCCTGTAAGAAGACGGTCTGTTTCCACCCTGGCTACTTTCAGCCTATTTCTATAGTTTGTTGTGCTCAAATACCTTTCCTTCGGCCTGTGCATTAATATCGCCGTACCCCATCCGAGAGGAGACGTATCCATTGATATTATTAGTGTATATGAGTCAGGTTTCATATTCTCTACCGCTTCTAACGTAGGGATCGAGTATCCGATAGAAACCGATACCGGAAGGCTGATAGTTTCTCCAGTATCCATTCGCACAGCATCTAATTGATATCCACATTCCACCGCGTCATACCTTTTCCGCTTGATATCATCTAATATTTCCTGCCATTGTCCCTTGTTAACTTTTATTTTGTGGCAGGGCTCTCCTAATAATGGAAGCACATGCCATTTATGTCTCTTTCCTCTTGGTACAACCCGCCTGTAGAGAGCTGATTCAACCGTACGCTTATCCTCTGTTGATGCGTATATATTCATCTGCTCCTGATATTTATCAGTGTCAACAAGTACAAAATTTATATTTGCTATTGCCCTACCGGCCCTGATGTCTTCTATTACATCATCCCATGGATCAGAACTGTGCCCTTCATCATTTTCATATTCAGCCAATCTTTCGGCTATTCTCTCATACCTTTTACTCTCAGCTAATAAACTTCTACAATCCTTGTCAAAATAATATACATATACACGATCACGAACAACGTCTTGTTCAAGATGAAAACTGCCTTCATCTGTTAACATAACTTCAAGGCATGACGGCCTTGGTCCCCATTTTGTTTCCTCACCAGGAATTACACTTACTTTTTCAATAACCTTTACTTTCGCTCCATCATCATGTCTTACGGCTTCTCTTTGCAGTAGATCAGCTACTTCATCGGGATCGACTACCTGTTCATATCCAAAATCCCTCATAACAGCGATCTCATCAATTGCCATAGTCGGTGCTCCTCCCTCATCATTCTTACGTCCTAACTCTATTTCACGTGACGGCTCGCCTTCTTGTGTAATAAATCCCATCAACCCGTTTCTAATTACATCCCACGTCCTATGGTGTGTACCATACATATACTGCATTAACTCTCTTTTCTCTTTATCATTATTACCGCAATATCCCGCGAATGCCACTGCCTTTTCGGCATCTTTGAACTGGAACAATCCACTTATCAGCAACATCCCTTCACGCGCTAACCTTATTATTTCGTTTCGCCTCCATTTCTCCCACTCATCCCCATTCATATCAGCGCAATCTTCAAAATCAACGTATTTTCTTATTAGAGCCGCGTCTTCTATGACCTCTAACGATCCTGCCTCTTTTCTGAAAAATACCACAAATTCATCTGAATCACTTTCTTTATGGCCTTCTTCATATACATTATTTGTTTTTATACATATGGCTGGTGGCGTTTTCTCCGATCCTTTTTTAGCATACTTTATATCTTTTATCCCGGAAGTTTCCCAAAAATCCGCTTTTTTATCATCACTGTTACATGGATCCATGCCAAACTCATCGTATACCTGGAATGCCGAATAATGAGCTCTCCCTTTGCTTTTACCAACAGCAATCCCGTGAAAGTTTAATGCCGCGTTTTCACGCATAAAATAAATTGCAAGGTTATGATAAGCTTTTCGCATTGCTTCTTTTAATTGCTTTACATCTTCAACAACTTCCCCATCTTTGCCCGTACCTGCTGCTTCATCCCTTTTACCTGCTCTGCCACTATCTGGATGTAACAATATATCCTTTAGCTCATCTCTATCTATACCTTTCTCTTCTCCACCTAAGAAATCCCGCACGATTTCTTCTTTTCTATCATCCCCAATTTCATCGATAAATACTTCATCGACGCATTTCCTAACAGCGGCCTCATCCATCAAATCGAGGCTAACTCCAGCGCACATAATGAATTTATCTTTCAGGTAGGGCCTGGCTTTTTTATGTAATACCGCGTATTGACCAGTCT